>ERZ1292642.190-Hain-H14-01um-R1-190-length-41564-cov-155_pt1 | contig 41564 bp, 64 predicted proteins | sample MGYA00564403_ERZ1292642 | MGnify/ENA primary metagenome ERZ1292642 (study PRJEB36523, sample SAMEA6512643) | groundwater metagenome | collected 2019-01-09 | study: AquaDiva: Metagenomics assemblies of 32 groundwater samples
ACTGGAGTTCAGAACGTGTGCTCTTCCGATCTCTCAAACATCTTAAACTTGCAGAGATTTTATGCCCCCCCCCTATCCCTATATGTTCCTCGCCTTGTTTCCTGCGAATGACAAGGCTTGCAAAGCGATTGTAAATTATCATAATCATTCACACCGCCATCCTTTATATTTGTTTTGTGATGTACTTCTGTTGCTGGTTTGATAATTCCCTTTGCTTTACAATTTTCGCATAATGGATTTTCAAGTAAAAATACCTTTCTTAATCTTTGCCATGTAATTCCATAGCCAGCCGCGTTTGTGTTTTTGGCTCTTGCCGCTCTGTTGTATTGTTTATGTTTATTGCAATATTTATTATGGGTAATCTCTGCACACTGGGGTGATGCACATGCTTTAGGATATAAAGTTTTTATCATAAGCTTAGCTTTATTAATAACTAATAAAATATAAAAGTCAAGAAGATTTTAAATTATTCCGTGTATTGTTTAGAAATTTAAACACCAATCTGGATAGCGAGCATCAAGCAAGCGGGTATTAAATATTGTAATGGTATGTAACAAATATGTAACGCTAGTTAATATTCTGGCATATAACAATGTTCGGACAAGAACAATTTTTTATTTTTAAGGCAGATATTGAAATTTATACAGGGTGGTCTGTTGCCGGGTTCTATTTCTAAACATCGCCTATCGTAGTTTTCTTGTCGATAATATTTAAGGTGTTGTTTTTTTGATATGCTAAGGTATTTAGCTTTTTTAATCATTGTATTATTAGATTTGTAACGGTATGTAACATTTGCATGAGACACTAATATCTTTATATCGTTATAAAGAGAGTATCCCATTGTCGGAGTATTAATTGATGTGAGATATCGCTCGATGCGATACCGTAAACAGTATTGACTATACGTATTGATATGCAACCGGGGTTGAGATATAATACGCATTAGTAAGGAGTTTGTTAATTCCATTTTAACGATATTGCTTTTAAAAAGTCAAACGAAAAATAAAAAAAGTTATAAATGATTAATATTGAATGAACTTACAACCTTGAACCAGCTTGAAATTAATTTCTTTATTGTTAGGGTTCTGGTCTGTACGCCAGTTTTTTGCCTTTATTATCTTGCATTTTTGATTGTCTAAACTAATATATAAGCGCGATTTCTCAAGGGTAAAATCTGATCCTCTACCGAGTTCTTCATTCTTTTTTTTCTGTATCGCTATTATAGCAATACCGTTTTTGAGCTTATCGTATATCTTTTTAATATCAGCACCAATGGTAAAAAAATTATCGTAAATTTCAAGGTAATCAATTATATTAAGGTCATTGGGCCTGATTACATCACAAAAATTAGAAGAACGCTCAATGGCGGTAAACTTCCATGTTTCAAGTTTTTTAGGAACGCCGGTATCTTCTTTAAAATGGCTTAGCCTAACCTTCAGTTCTTCGGGGCCCATTTCTGAGGAAAAGAAATAGATATTGTGATTAGCCATATTGAGATTAACCAGATTAAGGAGGAAGGCGGTCTTGCCGGCATTAGACGCACCAGCAACAACTATAATATTCTTCGGGTATATCTTAACGTAAGCCTCAAGACTGAACGGCATTTTAAGCGGGAATTCGTGTTCCACGTCTGCAGTTAACCAATTAATGCGGTTTTCCTCTATGTTTACCTTGCGGTATAAATTGTTCTTGTCGCTAACACGCTCAATATAATTAGCGTCCCTGTATCGCTTAAGTATCTGTCTCCTATTGCCTTTATCGTTTTTCTCAATGTTTAAATCCTTATCCAACTGCTCGACGGAAAAATTGCCTTCTACGCTATCCAGCCAGTCTTTGATTTTATGGGATATGGTCGATATTGTAACACAATGTAACTTTTTCGTAACGGCATACGCTTCTTCGATTGCCCTAATCGAATGCTCAATTTGCTTCCGTCTGTTAGATAGCTCTAATAACTTATCCAAGCAAGAGTTAAACCCTTGTTTGTCGGGGATAAACAGCTCGTCCATTGCCGTTATTTCGGAGATCAGAGGGCGGAGTTCCATTGTAACGGTTGTCACGCTTACCAGCTCTTGGCGCTGAAATAACTCTATTATCTTTGAGTAGATTTTTTGGTGGGCAGTAGCGTAGAAATCATCAGGATTAACCAACTCTATAATATCTGCAATACAGTTTGGCCTCTGAATCAAATAAGCAAGAAATGCCTTTTCTATCTCAAAATCATTTGGCGGGACTTTGTTTAGATTCATTAATCACCTGTTTTATTATTTCCCGAACATCCTCAATCCGATTAATGAGTTTTAGCCTTTGCTTTTGTAAATTGTGGAATACGACTAAAAGCCTGTCAATGTTGTCCATATTGTAACCTCCAACAAAAAACCCTATAACCAATATGGTATAGCATACTGATTATAGGGCGTTGGTTGCTCTTACGAGCAATTTTAATAAACCGCTATACCGGATTAACTATTTAATAAGTAATATACTTCATTTTTTGGATATGTCAACAAAATAATAATGTTTATAATCGCATTAGACTGCATCGGATTTTATTGTTGATGGTTTAGTACGTTGATTTTTTGCGCTTATTTGCATTTGATTCTCATGTTTTTTATTCAATTCGTTTTTTAATTTCAATAAATATTAAATTATTTCTGGGTTGTAAATATTGTAATATGGTATCTGTCTCAATGATTCGCAGTCTCAATATCACCGTAATACCTGATAATATCGGAGTTACAGATCATATGTTAAGACAATCAATCATATACAATATATAGATATATCTATTTATAACTTATTTGTAATTACCTGTATAATTATTATTGACATTGTTTAGTAGTATGATATATTACTATTAATGACTGAGCATGTACTCAATCAGGTGGAATGGGAAAGAATTAATGTGTTAATCTAGAAAGGAAAGATTATGCGTAAAGACACTATTCGACATTGCTTATATGTTCTTTGGATTGTGCCTATGTTCTGGCAAGTTAGCTCGTGGGTGTTATTAATTTATTTCAGTGAAAAAAAGACACAAGAAGGAGGGAAAAGATGAAAAGAGCCTTAACAAAAGAACCCAAAATTGGTATATATTATTATGAGGGCAATGAAAAGAAATATGGCGCACATGCTGACCTCAGAGGGGATGTATCTGGTATCAGCGGGAATGTATCTGACATTAGAGGGGATATATCTCTATGTGAGATTACGAAAGAGGAAAGAGATAGGGGGATTAATATATTAGATTTGGTTTAAGTAGATATTAAAGACGGTGCTTTATTTTTAAAAGTGATATTACGAAAGGAGAGTATAACATAAGTAATAGCCGTAACATGTGTTATGGCTAATTGTGTGTCTTTTTTGAAGGGGGGTAAAATATGGAAACGGAAAAGGAAGTTGTAATTAAAATAGGATTTGACAAAATCCAGATTGCATTGGAAAAGGCAGCAGATGAAATGTTTAAAAGTACGTATAGCAATCCAGTAAGTGACTTGTTAAAAGAATGTATTCAGGACAAAAAAGGTGAAATGAAAAAGATTGTTGATGAAATTATTATTAATTCGATTGGCAATCTAGAATTTAAGCAAAAGTTGGGAGATGTTATAATTCAAAAAATAGTTGCAGGGGCATTAAAAAACTAAAACAGAAAGGAGGACACAACATAAGTAATAGCCGTAACATGTGTTATGGCTAATTGTATGTCTTTTCCCAAAGGACAAAAGAAATATGAAAGGAGATAAAAGCAATGGAATATTGGTCGGGTATAATGAATTGGGAAATAGATGAAAATTGGAAATGCGAAATTTGTGGCGCGGCAAAATCATTAATTTGGGGGCTGCCACATGCACTATGCCGATGCTGTCAATGCCATGCACCATACCGTATGAGAGATACAGCTGGGAATGTAACAACAAAACCAATTCACCAGCTTAAAGAAGAATATATAGAACCCGCAAAAAAGGGTTGGCAGAAATACAAAAAACCGATAGATGAATTTTCAGACGTGGAATGGGATATTTTGAAAAATGATAATCAAGAGGAGATAAAAAATGATGCGTGATATTATAGAAGCAATAAATGAGTCGCAAGCCATGATAGGATTTCTTGTTCCTGCGCAGCACGATGCGCAAGAAGATACCACCCTAGATACCACCCTATGGAAGGACACAAACCGAAAATTATATGATAGAATTGAAGCTCTTGAGAGAGGAAAGAAAATAATTATGGAGGAATTTGAATGGTAGTAAAAGCCGAGAGATTATATTCAATATTGGAAGTTTGCAAAATCCTAAAGATACCACGAGGGAAATTTGATTGGTTATTCATTACTGGGCGACTGGATAAATACGACTTCCCTGTTTATGCAGGCAAGCGAGTATTCACAAAGGCAGATAGAACGAAGATTAGACAGGCATTAAATACGGTAAAGAAAACAGGAAAAGGAGTTTAGCCGTTCTCCTGCCAGTCGGCTGCTGGAGCTGCTGAAATAAACAAATTGTTAATTGACACTATAGAAAAAATTTTGAGGATTAAAAAGGAAATACAATAAACCATGAAAATACGAATAATTGAAATAGTAATTTGTCTTTCAATCGGCGGTTTCTTTGGCTGGTTTTTTAGCTGGGAATTTAATAAGCAAGAAATACAAATACAAAAACAGCTAAAAATTAACCTTGCCGATTATAAGGAAATACCTGTATATCAAGCAAAGTGGGAAGATGGAAGGCTGAAAATAATTCAATAAAAAAACACTATAATAAATGAGGCAAATCTATAATGGCACATTTAAATTACAAAGACGCTGTAATGATCGAAGCAGAATTAAAAAAAATGTTTGTTCGGACAGGGCATAAACCGGCAGACAGAATGTGTCTTGAATGCAATAAGATATTCCAGAGCAAAGGATATTGGAACCGGCGATGTGATGACTGCCATATATCCGAAGATATTAGATACATGAAGCACGGCGAGGAAATCAATAGGGCATATAAGTATCACGGCCCCTGTGTAACGGTACGACTGCCGCCAAGCCCAAAATGATTATAAAGCCAAAAATTGAAGCAGAACATTACAAAAACAAAGGCGTGTACAAACGAGATTTAATCGAATTAGCCATAAATATATTAATCCCCTTGATTCTGTGTGCGACTGCTGGCGGGATAGTTTACGGTTTGTGGAAACTTTTATTGTGAGGATAAGCCCTGCACCTTTCAGACCGGGGCTGCTTCGGGAAAACGGCAGTGGGCATGGTGGGACATGCCTTGCAGGGCTGTATAATATGGCATGGATAGGGTGCGGGCTTACCACCGATAGTCATGCCAGTTTTTTGAAATATGAAAGGAGATAAAAGCATGGAATATTGGTCAGGTATTATGAATTGGGATTAAAAGGGCAATTAAAATGATTCTTGAAAATAAAGTTAATTATAAAGACAAAGATATAATATTTTTTCATAGACTTTCAAAACTTCCATATTCTAATATTAATTTTAAAGTAGCGGATTTTAAAAATTCTATATTTAAAATGTCAAAAGTTATAGAGTTTTTATCTCAACACGGAATCAAAATATCAGGAAGTATGTATAAAGCGTTTTTAAGTATTGGAGGGATTTAAAATGAAAATTAAAAAAATGGTAAGAAATAAAAATTTAGAGAAAATGAAAATATACAAACTAATGCCAGATGATATTCTTGTTTTTGAGGTGCTGGATTTCGTTGGAAAAGTAGAAATAACTTCTTTTATGGCTCAAATAAAGAAAGTGTTCCCTTCTAACAAATGTATTATTTTGGAAAATTGCAAGTTAAAAATTATAAGAAAAAAAATAATAAATATTAAAGAAGCTTAAAATGAAGCAGATTAATATTCATGCTACGAAAATAAAAGTTATGTCAGGAAGTTTTGAAGTAATTTTACCTGAAGGATTAATTGATGGTGCCGAAGTAAAAATAACTGTTGATGGGAAAGAATTGTCTAATGTCTCTCGTATTCTAATAGATATAGATACAACAAAAGATAAATCAGATATCCAATTATGGCTTAATAGTGGAATTCCGACTAATAAAGAAATAGACAAGCAATGTAATAGTCATGAATTTGTAGAAATAACGAAAATAGAAGATTTATCTAAAAATGAAAAGGTCTTTTTATGCAGAAAATGTAATTGGAAATTTATAGATAAAGCAATTCTATAATCGCCTACAACCTATTTTAAAACAATTTACATGACTTTATACGACAAATAGCATCCAAAGCGGTTTAAACGTGGTTTTTGAAAGGATTTAATGAGGTCAAAGGTATAGTTCAATAGGATTTGATAAGAAATGAATAAAGCTGAATTTGATACAAGAGTAGAGGAAATAGGAGATAAAAAATGATTATTGATATTATAAAAGCAATAAGAGATTCGCAGGCAGATGCGCAAAAAGATATTGTGCGGCTGGGAAAAGGGTTTGAGCAAATAGAAATACGCCGAGAATTACACGATAGAGTTGCGCAACTTGATGAAGCAAGAGAAATAGTTGTGGCATTTGGCGTTTTAAGCCAATTAATAAGCAAGTATTACTGGGAAAGGAGATAAAAAATGAATATATGTGAAGATGGACATGATGAAATTGTTCATAATGGGTACTTTTGTCCTTTATGCTCGGAAAAGGCAAGCCTTTCCGCCAGTGCAAAGATAATAATCGCTGAACTGGAGGAAAAGCTTGCCGAGGCGGAAAAGGAAATTGAGTTTTTTCAGAAACGAGACGCAGGTAATGATTGAGAATACGCAACGGAAAAGAATGTTTGAACAATTAGAAAAAGAAATTGAAATAGAAATTGCAAAAGCCAGATTTTTGCAATGGGCCTTAGACCATATAAATTTTAAAAAGGAGGGGGAAAATGGGCGGATTCAGGAAAGCTAAACCGGAACAAGCGTTTATTAAAGAGGCGATATATGGTGCAAGCGGTTCGGGGAAAACATTTACATCGCTTTTAATTGGCGAGGGACTTGCTAAGATAACAGGTAAAAGGATTGCTTTTATTGATACGGAAAGAGGTAGCGACTTTTACTCTCAGGCAGTTAAGGAGCGGAAAATACATCCAGAGGCATTTGATTTTGACGCTTTATATACAAGAAGTTTATCCGAATCGTTGGAAGCTGTTAAGGATATTGATTTAAAAACTCATGGTGTAATTATAGTAGATAGTATTACTCATTTATGGGAAACCGCTAAAAATTCATTTGACGGTAAAATGACAAAAGCAGGAACACTCCCATTCCACGCATGGGGTAAAATTAAAAAGCCATATAAAGAATTTATAAACATGCTTATTTCTATGCCTTGTCATGTTATTATTTGTGGTCGTCAGGGAAATGATTTTGCAGAGGATGAAGAAACTGGTGAATTGAAATGTACTGGACATAAAATGAAAGCGGAGGGTGAAACACCTTATGAACCGCACATCTTGATAAGGCTTGAAAGTATTAAAGGCAAAAATGTAGATTCATACCCAATAGCACATATTGAAAAAGATAGGACGGGAATACTAGCTGGGATGGCTATTGAATATCCAGATTTTGACAACCTTATAAAACCTCTTCTGCCAATATTAGGACATAAACAGGCGATGATTGAATCAGAAGAAGAAACTGCCTCGCATGATGCTGAAAAGAATACCGAAGAGGATATTAAAAAAGAAGCTAAAAGTTTTGAGCTATTAGAACATTTTGAATCTCGCTTTAAACTCGCAAATGATAGGGAAGAAGCGGAAGCGATTGCCAAAGAGATTACTCCGGATGTAAAAAAACAAATGACAATAAAAGACGTTGCGACTTTGAAAGAAATATATCTAGAGACCATAAAGCGAAAGGAGTTGAAAGCAAAAAAATGACTAAACGAGAAACTGCAGAAAGCCAGATTAGATATTATCTCGGCGCTTTTGCTGACGGCGGAGTCTTTGCTGACCGAAATGTAATAATACGATTAATTTTGGGAAGAACAGAAATTTCAGAAAATTTTAAAGGGATGGAAAGGAGAATAAAATGGCTGAAGTTTCAGCCGAAGAAATTTGTGGCAAAAGACTCGAAGGCATACCAATAGCGTTAATCCAGCAAATCAAGGCTTTAAAGGTATTTGACGAACCGAGTTATATTGAGGCTGGCAGGCTCTATAATCTGCTAAAGAAGATAAAAGACCAGTTTTGCGTCTATTTTGCCCCAGAAAAGGAGCGGGCATACGAAGAACACAAAAGGATATGTGACAAGGAAAAAACTATCATAGAGCCGATAACGGAACGAATGGGATGGCTTGAGGCGGAGATGGGGGGATATATTCGGCGCAAAAAGCAAAAAGACGTAAGGAACAGCGGTGAATAAAAGAAATGATTTATCTTAAAATAGCTTGTTGGTCTATATTATTTATATCCTACATATTCTTTAGTGCCTTGTATATCTTGAATATCCGAGAAGATAGACGACACAAGAAGATGCTGGCAGAATTGGAATTGAAAGCCGCTATTCGTGAAGCGGAAAGGCTTACAAAAGAAGGCATACCAGAAAAGCTGGAATGGGGGCAATTATCCCTACATGCTGATACCTGTCCACGTTGCGGGATGTGGCGGTGTAAGAGAAACCATTGAAATGGATTTTATGAAAATGCCAAAGATTAAAAATTATCATAAAGAGATTATCGTGATGCCAGCCAAGCGATTACTGGCAGAACTTAAAAAAAAACATAAATACAATGCACGAAAAACTGTTGTTGATGGCATTGTCTTTGATTCAAAAAAAGAAGCCGATAGATATATCAAATTAAAATTACTTGCAAGAGCCGAAAAAATAATGGACTTAAAACACCAGTCTCCTTTCCCGTTTTACATTGGTAATAAAAAGATATTCAGTTATTGGGCTGATTTTGAATATTTTTTACCGACTGGAGAAAGAATAGTAGAAGATGTTAAAGGCTATAAAACGCCCGTATATCGTTTAAAAAAGAAGCTAATTGAAGCGCAATTTAATATTAAAATAAACGAAATATGAATGGATAGGAACGATTATGCAAAAAAGCAGAATAGAGTGGACTGAATTTGTTAGTAATCCAATAACGGGTAAGTGCAAACATGGCTGTTATTATTGCTATGCAGAGAGAATCCGTAACCGGTTCAATCGCCCGGACGAATTAAAATTCCATCCAGAGGAATTGGAGTCAGTGAAAAAACGCAAAAAACCAGCGACAATATTCATGGGTTCTATGCACGATATTTGGGGTGCTTGGATACCCGACGATTGGTTACATTGGATTGTGTCATGTGTTCTGGATTGCCCCCAACATACATTTTTGCTCTTAACCAAAAACCCAAAAAGATATTTCGATTTTTGGTTTCCTGAAAATTGCTATCTTGGCTATACAGATACAGGCGAATTCTTGGGCGGCCATAGCTTGCGAAAGTTAAATAATTTGTATGTATCTTTTGAACCTTTACTTGGCGCAAATACAGATATTTTAGACAATACAAGACAAATAATCATCGGGGCAATGACAGGGAAGGAAGCTGTGATACCTAAGGAGCAATGGGTATATTCAATACTTGAACGTGGTGCATCAAGAAATATTTCCATTTTCATTAAAGACAATCTCTGCAAAATTTATCCAGATTTGCCAAAATTAAGGAAATTGGTATGGAGGTGCGATAAATGATAATCACGCAATCGGTATTTGATAAATGGCAAAAGAGGTTGATATGAAAGAGTGGGAGCTAATTAGCTATAACATTTGGGATTTCTATTATCCTATAGGTATGCACACAACAAAAATGCTGTCTAGCGATTGTCCTTATGTTGGAATTCATTATTCTAAAGGAGTAAGAAAAGAAATGTGCGAACATAACAAAAATTATAGAAAAAGGAAGGACTGCTCATATGTAAATTGCCCTATAAAAAAGGAGGAACTTAAATGAAAACAGAATATCAATATATGCGGTTTATACAACTTGTAGGAATTGGCAATACTACACATTGGTCATGCCAAGATACCAAATATCACGAATTTGGTGTGATAAAATGGGATGATAAACGACGACAATATTGCTATTCCCATACTGCCAAGCACAAACTTGGAAGGATAAAATGGGATGTCTTACAACGAAAATATCGCTATTCCCGTACCCCCTTCTTTGCCACCTATACTAAAGGACACCTCAAGGACATAGCAGCCTTTATCGAAACACTAATGAAAAAAAATAATGCAGAGTTCATCACAACTTTAATGAAAAAAAACAAAAAGGAGAATTTATGAAAAATGAATAATATTGATAACACATCAGAATATACTCCTCTAAAAATCGGGTATCCTACAATAGGCGAGCATTTCTGGAGGCTCAAATGCCTAGAATATCTGCGAGAAAAACAAGAGCAAATAAGGGCTTGAGACGACTGAGTAAGCGAATCAAAGCTCTGACACAAATACCAAATAACAAATCTATATCATAAAAAATCAAAACGTATCGAATAGTTTTATGTGGGTACGAAGAATATCAAGAATTATTAAACGAAGGATGGACTTCTGAATCATGGATAGCGCAAGGGGGTTATTCTAATCTGGGCAAAGGGGAAACCAGAGGTAAAAATAAAAACAGGGAAAGAGAAATGATTTACTATTCACCGCATTGTTTAAATTTAAGGCAAGGGAGATTGATATGAAAGAAATGAAAAGAGTAAAGAATTATAAAGAATTTAATTTTAAACCTAGAACGATTTACACAAATAAGAATGTATCTTATGGCGTCGTCGCTATTAGGTTAAATATATGTGATTTATGCAAAAGAGAAATGATAGTTCCTATCCGTTCTTCAGATAGTCTTTTCGCTTTATTCGGGTATTTGAACGAGTTTAGCTTCCAGAAACAAATTAAAATGGCTGGATGGTTGGAACAATCGAGCATATCTATAAATGGCGAAGATTTTTGTATTGAATGCGCGGACAAGATTGAGCTTGTTTTTAATTGTGCTTTATGCAAACAAGCGAAACCAAAAGAAAAGATACAAGTAGAATTTGGTTATCCCGCTGAAATTATTTGTACGGATTGCTTTGATACTGTCCCTGCTAAAATATGGGATGAAAAAACAAAAGAATTAGAAGTAAGACATCGTTACGATTGGGAATGCTAAAAAGGGGGGGAGTGAGTTTTTGTTACCTCAGCAGGGAAAGACCATAAACCTGCCGTAAGGTATCACTCCCCTTATTCTTTCAATTTCTTTTCGACTAAAATCGCTATAAACCCGCCAATCATGGCGCCAAAAATTGTATATACCTTATGTATCCAACGCCCTTTCTTTATTTTTTGCATTTCTATTTCAATCTTTTCGTGAGAGGCTTCGTGCTTATCCAATCTTATTATTAATTGTTCGATTTTCGCAAAACCATCATACAATTTATTTACCTTTCTTTCATCTTCAAAAAAGCGGTATGCACCACATTTTTTTTGTTCTTCCGGGAGTGTCTTTCTTGCGATGTCTGCAATCATCAATCTTTCTTCCTCAGAAAATTCCATTGACTCGCCCCTGTTTAATTTCCTTGAGATATTCCTTGTTTTCTATAATCAAATTGTGCAGGGTATTGCCCCGTTTAAACGCCTCTATAATTTCTCTGCACGTTGCGTTTCTGATCCAGTAAACGAAATTATCAAATTCTAGTATATTCATTGCGGTGGCGTAGGTGTTGGTGTAGTAGTGGTTTTATTATTCCCATTCTTTTTGACTTCAATAAACTTCTGTGCTGTTTTGCCGCCAAGCGCCAATGCAATAGTAATAATTTCTTGAATTGATAAATCCGATTTATGCTGCGTAATTGTTTCCCATATATAAACAAACATCATACAAGCCACAATGCCGTAACACATAATACGCATACTACTAGGATCGCCGCTTTCTTCTGCTAGTCCCACATTTGCCATTAAACCTTTAAAATCCATTTATGAACCTCCAATTAAAATTGATTAAAATAATATACACCGTTCCTTTAACTTATATAATTCGTATAGTATGTACTGGACACATAACTCTCCCATCGGTATTTGTTATGTTAAGGTGGCAAATACAAACTGATTTATAACCATGTATAGGACACGGCTGTTTCGCAGTATATGTTTGCCTATCATAACAATCACACTCTAATCCAAATAAGTAAATTATATAATTCATATTTCTCTCCCAAAAAATACAGTGCCAGTCAACGCTAATTTCCCTTCTTCCCCAAAATCCTTTTGCGTATATTCGTTAGACGGTAATCCTTTTGGCGGCTCATTCAATATTCCCTGATTCTGATACGTTTCTGCAATTAATTCAGAGCAGAACACACTTGATAAATCTTCTTCATTCAGAAATATATTAATTTTGTCAAATGCGTCTATTGCTGAATTTTGTATTTCATCAATGTTTATATAGTAACCACCTCCAGCTTGCTGTGTTACCATAATCATCAATCTCATAACCAAGATTACAGCCATCTCTATAATACCTGATTACTATTGTACGTTTCTTTTCTTCCTTGTAATTTAAGTCTCCCTTATGTACACCGAAGTCAAACTTCTGCATTCCGGCATAAGCGATATTCCCGCTATCTGAATACATTTCTTTTATTTTTTCTGCATATTCAGGTTTAACAAATATCTTATTGCCTGTAGTCATGCCATCCTCTGTTTGCCGTTTTATTACTATGCATCCATCAGAATACGCCAGAAATCTAGCTAAACCACCATCTGGTATTTGTATGTTTGTTATTGCTGGTTTTTCGTCAGTATATAAATGGTCTGCCTTCATGTGCCTTACATAAACTTCTTCGTCATTATGCGCCTTACCCAAAAGATTATATTTCACCATATCAACACCCTTTGTAATCCCACCTAAAACCAATGGTATGGCGGTCATTAATGCTATAATATTTGTTATCTTCATGGTGTTGTTTTAATGTATTCAAGAATATCTTTTAAAACGCTTAAATCATTTTCGGATTTATTAAGTTTGATACTCACTACTGTATCAGTACCTATTTTTCTGCTTGCTTCAAGTCCGGTTAATTTTTTTAGTAACCCATAATAAACAACTTCTGTTTTTACTGGCTTTTCCCCTTCTGTAGGAATTGTGTAGCGGTATAGCGAGCCTGTACACACCCACCAACCAAACTCATAAAGCCTATACACATTATTCCTATTAATAGTTTCTTCATAAATTCTCCTATAAAAAGTTAATTGACTTTTATCTGCATCCAGCATGTTTTACCGATGTCAATGTAATCGGTCTTTAATGCGCCTTGCAAAGCTGCTTTAATTTCCAATCCTATATTTATTGATTGATAATTTTTATCTATTTTGTATAACTTTGTTCTCGAACATAACCAATAGTGCATATCCCCACATATATTCTGCCCACCTTTTTCTAATATTTCTATTTCCGCACTTGTATTATTACTAAAGCAATCACCAATAATTCGGCTTGTTACTCTAACAGCCTTATTCCTTAATCTAGCAGTTTCATTTTTTGCTAGAAATTCAGTTCGGATGTCCAATATGTCGCCTTTTTTAACATCTATTAATTGCCACTCCAAAAGTCGTTTCCAACCCTTTTCCTCATCCTTTTCTTTTAAAGTGTTGATTACTGATATTCTATTTACAAGATTCTTGTCTGTTGTGTAAATCATTAGCTTTCCTCTATACTTAAGACTCCACAATGTTCCGCATATTCCATATATCGTGTTGCTTCGCATTGACAAAGAGTACCTTTTGGTATATATACATCATTAGATGTTGACGCAGTCTTTGTAAAAACAAAAACATGAGTATTTCCTTTACAATTTGGCTCAATATAATTAATCATTATGGTTTTGCCTCCAGAATTTCTAGTCTTGCTTTTAAAACTTTAATTTCTTCCAGCAATCCCTTGCCTACTGCATAATTAAATCCACACCATTTTTCTAATACAGGCAAGCCATCTTGATTTAATATTTCGGCTGGGCAACCACTATCAATCTCAATGCCATAGTTAATCGAATTATTCCGCTTGTCATCAGATTTCTCTAGGTTTGCTTTTGCCGTTTGTATTAAATCTGATTTATTATTTAATGTATCAAAGGTAGCTGTCTTATTAATTTTGTTCTGCTTTATGAAATCTTCTTTCATCTTGCTAACATCAGCAACAGTACCAGTACCAGTAACAATAATCATATATTCAGACTGATGCGCTTTTTCCCATAAGGCATAATCAGCGTTAAAATCTTTAATTATATAATTTTCCTTTGCTACTTTTTCTGCGACAGCAGAGGAAACTTCCTTGTCTTTATAGTAAAATTTATGCACTTGCGAATTATCAAGAATTGATAATGCTTCTTGGGCTGGCATACCAGGTAAGTCGGTTTTTACTTTTGAATTAGATGGTGTCGTAACAAAACTTTTCCCTAATATATTTCCATAAGCAACATCAAGTAAATAGCCTGTAGTTGTTGTCGAATATTCTGTCCCTCCTATTACCACCTTTATTTTATTTGTATTAGTACCATCATCTATTATAGATAAATAAGATGTTGTCGTCCCTGGCGGTATATATTGAGCCGAATAAAAGATGTAATCGGGGAAATATGGGGCTGTCGGAGGGGTAAAATTAGATGTCCAGCGAGCAATACCCTTTGATACTCGAAATTCATCCAGTACGCCATTGCAAAAATAGGTGGAATCATAAGCCTGACCTCCAATATCTACTCCTGTTGCTACATCAGGAAGCGAGTTTGACCCTATTGCAGTAGGAATAGATGTCCACGTTACAGATGTACCATTAATATATAACGTTAAAGATGTCCCATTACGCACTAGCGCAATATGATACCAAGTATTAGCGCTTCTACTCCAAGTATATGCATAGTAAGCTTTTGTTACCGCTGCGTCCTTGCAATAAAACTCAATAGTGCCTGACTCAACAAAAAAATGTACATAGTTGTTAACATCAAAATGCTGACTCCAAAAATATGCCTTATGGCTAGTATCAAAAGGATAGAGCCATGTATCTATTGTAAAATCCCCTGTTCCGAATACCCAGTCGGAAGAATCTGGTACAGATAAGCGGTCGTCTGAGCTATCAATTAAACAACCTCCACTACCAAATTTTGCTGTTGTTGTCCCTATTGCACCACCCACAGCGGTTACGCTATATCCAGACGCAGAAGAATCAATAAAAGTAGAAGTACCAGGATTGTCCATGTGTAGCATTAATTTAGTAGCCATATCTACATTACCCGTACTAATTAAATTATACCATCTTCCGTTGGTGCTTGTGCCTGTGATTGCTGTGGTTGTACCAGTAAGTTGCACAACGGTAAATGTATTCGTGCCAAAGTTAAATTTACCAGAACTATCTGTCATAGTAATCTTGTTTGCGCCGCTAGTTGCTGTAATAGACCCATTATCTAATGGGTTGCCTGTAATCCCACTCCAAGCAACTGCTGCTGTTGCAGTTGCGTTTATAATAGTTGTGCCAGATATTTGTAACTGATGCCCAGTTACAGGGGACATAAAAACTACAGTATAATCTTTAAGATTCCCTAAATTAGTCAACCCCTCTCCACCACCAGAAAACCCTGTTGCAGTAATAGTCCCGCTTGCATTTAAAGCGCCAAGTAAAGTAGTAGTTCCTATCGCTACTTGAGTAGGTTTAATAGTTGTAGTACCTGTAATATTATCATAATTACCTGTAACTTCTGTCGCCAAATCTATTGTTTGACCAAGTTTCGAAATGGTAGAACTTAACCAAGAATCATCAAGAAGTCCTGTTCCTAAAGATATGGGAATTTTTGAAACACCTGGTGTACTTGTACCACTTGCAGGATTTTGTACAACAAAAGAAGCGGAATCTAAAGAGGCAAGTCCACTTGCTTGAGCTTTTGAGGCAATAAAGGTATCTATAGTAGCATGAGAATTTGTACCTGTACCACCTACATTGTCATGGATAACTCTTACGCTGTCAGTGCCGCCGTGACCATGAGTCGTTTGAAATGTATTTATATTACCTACTAATCCGTCAAGATAACTTACTTCTGCTCCTGATATATTAGTCCCACTTGCAGAAATTGTCCCTGTCAAAGCAATAGTGCCAGATGACGTACCTACTCCTGTGAAAGTAGGATTTTCAAGAGTAGTATTTGAACCTGCTCCATTTGAATTAGAGATATATCCTGTCAGAGACCCTGCTAGCGCAACAGAGAACCCATTTTGTTTAATAGTTGTATTTATAAAATCGCAAGTCATACTCCCGCCACCATAAACAAATAGCATTCTTGGGTAAGCAGTTCCTGTTGCAGGACTATATCCTTGAGAACCTGTACCTAAAACAGATTGAGTTCCAAAACTAAACATAAATGTTCCTGACCCAGTTACAGTAGGAGTGCCAAGCTGACAATATAAATTATAAGTAACTCTTGATTTTGTTCCTAAATCTATAGGGGATTTACTTTCAGGGTCATACCCAAAACTTAGACTTCCATTAACGAAGGAAATTATAGTTACAAGAAACACAGTTATTAATACTGTTATTGATTCAGCTTTAAACTTGTTATAAAATCCTTTAATTTTCATTTTTAATCTCCCTTAGTTTATTCTATTCGATAAGAATATAATATAAAATTAACATCCGATGCTGGAATTATTCCACCAAATACAGTCATACATAAAGTACATTCATCTGTTATAAGAAAATCCGTTTGAGTCAAAGCTACGAAATTATTTCTTACCCCTTCTGTAATAATTCCTGTTACAGGAGTTCCTAATGCTACTCCATTTTTATAAAGACTAATTGTAGCATTACCTCCTTCTGCAAGATTACCTTGAATACTATAACCAAATCCAAATACTTTAGATTTAACAGGAAATTTGAAACCTCTCCCGATTTGTTTATTTAAAACTAAATCACCCAAGTTGAATCTCGTAAAATCATACCTTATATCTAATGGGCTATTAGGGAACCATATAAATTCAAGATGATAATTTCCTCCAGCAGGCAAATTGACTGTAATCCATTCAAATTCTGTATAATCATCTACAACTATATTTATAGTAAGTAATGCAGAAATTTTACTTCTTGATCCTGCAGGTAAGACTAAATTTATGTTCTGATTAATGCCATTAATTTCAAAATCTACCGTTACAGGATTGTCTGGGGGGTCATCATCAGTTCCTATAGCAATATATGCTAGTTGAGAGGGACATTTCCATTTTATATAACCACATTTTTTCCCTTGAACAGGTTCTCCTAAATAAAATAGGGGAGTCTTTCTATATGCTGTTGCACTTGCCCCTGCGATAGCCAGCTGATCTGCAACTATTTCAAAATTCCTTGCGATTAAGTCCTCGTTATCTATCGTGCCGCCTTGTATAACGGATAACTGATAGTCAATAAAATCAACAAATATCTGATATGCCTTGCCCGATTCAGTTATACCAGCATAGTCTTCTAACAGCGTGAGTGTTGTATTTGTTGTCGGTGTAACTGCAATATGGTATTTTGTCGGGTAGCCATCTACCTTGAATAAATCGCCAGCCTGAACGCCTCTATCCAGTACAAGCCCCCCTGTAAGTGTTACAATATTACTGCCATTGACAACTGCCGCAGTTCCGTCTGATATGATTGCCATAATTTAATTTCCTATTTTACGTAAATACAAACAAGTGAAATATCCCACGCATAAGATTTTCTTTCGATAAGGTCGAAATTAAATATAGTTCTGGTGAAAATAACATTGCCATTTCTAACCTTTACAAAACTGACATCCCAGTATTCTACAATATTATCAACTTTATTATCGCTAAATGAAACTGTCTTCGTGACAGGTAAGTTTTCAATCCAAAAATCTCCCATCATAACCGTTGATAATATTAAATCTGGAATTTTGCGGCCGATTGTATCTATATTAAAAACCTCCGTAACACCACTATTTGCGGGAACAATTTTTTGTTCTAATCTAAGTTCGTATATACCTTTTTTAATGATATTAAAATCGTCTGCATTACAAACACCAATAAAACTTATGAAAATAAAAGTTGCTAATAGTCTTTTCATTCCATTTCCTTTCTTTATGTTAAAGTTTCAGCATCAATTTCCCAACTAGCATAATGATTAACTGCCGACCCTAATGAATAATTTACCGTAGAATCATTCATTACATATCGTCTAACCCATACTTTTCTATTTCCAGGGTCATAATATATTTCCCACCAACCCCAAACTAATCCAGTTGCATCAATCCTTAAAAGACTAATATAAGTAGTTGGGAAAACAAAACCACCGCCAAGATTAATAGTACCTTTAATTTTCCTGTTAGAAGTATCTGGAACTGTAGAACTCACATCAAAGCTTTCACTTTGAAAACCAAATGCATTTGCATTTACAGTTGCGGCAATAAAAATTGTACTTGAATTTAAAATATGTTCTTCAGAATTAATAACTTTAACATAATTATATGCACTGCTAAATAATAGGTTATTTGGGTTAGTTTCTGTACTAGCATTATAGGTAGCCTTAGAAATTCTTATAATCGGAACACCTGCGTTTGTTACAGCCATCCACATGCGTATTACGCCCGAATTATCCTTCCATGCAATAGAAGCCCCATCTGAATGTGCTAAGGTTAATGCGCCTAAATTTGCCTTGATTGCAGATAATGTATCCGCTTCTATATGTTGCCCAAGAATTGTATTTGCAAGTAACATGGAACGGCTCAAAACGGATTCTTTTGTATCTGCAAATACACCATAAAAGGCTTGATTTGTGTCTGGCTTTACGCGTGCCATAGCTACCTGTCCTTCACCGATTGAAGTAACATAAGAATAAACAGTAGGCGCAGAAGATTGCCAAATAATCCAGCCACCAGAACCTGTCATATTACCCGTATTGCCAGAACCGATAGAATGGTTTTCGGTTGTACCATCGAATTTCCTGAATTGCAAAAGACCGGCAGTCCATGCAACGGTATCGGCATCCGTTGAAGAAAAAACAGTCGTGAAAATAAATCTTTTATATGTATAATCGAAATCATCTGAACTAATTCCTAGTACAGAAGCATTGGACGGCCACACTACAATTCCATCATCCGCATGACTCCAATATCCTTTTTGGTCTGAAGTATTAACCGCCCGCACACGCACAAAATACTTCCAGCCATTTTTCATATCTTTGAAAATATATTGATTCACAGAGCCTACATCGCCGTCAACACCAATCCAATATACATCTCCAGTCGTATCTTTGCCGCCAGCCGTAACACCATCCGCTATTTCCTGCGCTGTGGGCTGTATTGCAGCCGTTATATCGTTTACACCTCTTAACATTAATATATATCCATCAATATCAGATTCAGCATTTTGATTCCATTTCGCTTTTAGATTTGTACCGACCTCAACTGTTAATGCTAATCCTGTGGTTGCCGCTGGTATTGTAATATACGATTCGCTATCGTCTTCTGTAAGACCCGGCTGTGTGGGAGGGGATGGGAGGGATGGCGAGCCGACACCATAAACATCATAAGGAGTTACCTTGAAATAATATATTGTTTTGGGGTCAAGTCCTTTGACTTTAACCGTATAATTTGCCGCCAATACCTCAGTATCAGAACTATCAGCATTTATAATTGAGGCAATTTTCTGAATCTTCAAAGTACCGATATGTGTCCACACTACCGTACCATCATTTACCGTTGGGTGTTGAATGGCTGATGTGGGTTCTGTCCACGTAGGCTCAGACGTACCACTTGTACCGCTTGTAGTGCATTTATAGGCATGCCCATTTAATTTTGTTGGATATACATAATGAGTTAAGCTCGAATAAGCCGTGCTTGCAATCCATGCAGCCGAACTCTGCAATACGTCCAATCCACCAGAAGCTAATTTACCTATAAAATGTGATATGTCATATTCCTGATATGGGTGTGGGAAATCAAATTCTAGTGCGCTTTTTAAAACTGTTACCGTTGGTGTTGTATTAACGCCTGCCGAATTAAGCATATCTGGCGCATCGTTGCCAAGTATAATTTCCTTTGGCGTTGATATATTACCCTTCTCGTTTATTGTGTAAACCCAAAACATTACATTCCTTTGCGGCACACCATAATATTTAGCATAATTTGTTGGATCATTTGTTGCTTGATTTTCCCATAGTGTTTTTGCCGCTTCGATATTATCTTCAAGTGAAAATACAAATTCCGTTTCGGGTTGTACTTTTACGAAAACAATTCTATCTTTGACGTTTACAATGCCAATATATACCTGTGGGTTAAGATATTGAAATATAGAATAGTAAACCTCTATTTTATATTTTATTCCTTGCTCGCTGTATGTTGTCGGTGAAACATAATCATTGCTTGGCGGTTTTGCCGATATAAGATATTCAGTATTGTTACCCGCAATAGTAACTCCGTTCCAGCGTATGGCAAGATCACGCCCAAATACATCTCCATCATTACCACGTTTGTATATGCCTTCTAATCCTGTTACCGGCGGCGGGTATTCAATCATATCTGGGGGCTCTAGTAAATCACCCACCGTATCATCTATTGCCTGATATGGCACAGGATCAGCATTAATCGTATCATAACTATAACTATTGACATTATATTCACCGAGCGATATTTGTATTTGCCCGTTCATCAATATCCCTATACCCTCAACCCAAAATGCCTTTGTAGTCCAATCCGGCGTTGTATGTGTAACGTTTACTACTGAGCCTACCCGTAATTTTAATGCTTCTTCTTTGCATTTCACATTTACTTTTATTGGCGCTAATCTAGGCTCACGCCAAGCCACCATTGATAGCTGCCTTGCAGTTTGTTTATTTATTGTAAAAAACAAATCCATTTCCCTGATATTCTCAAATTCATTATCATTAATCAGGTACGGATTATCTTCTTTCTTTGGCGGCCAGAACACATAAGAGGTCTTATAATCTTTTGGTTTGTTTATCCACGATGCCTTAATTATATTTGCCGTATCTCTAACACCGGGAAGGCTAAAGTCCCAGTCACCAATTATATTGTCTTCAGTTAATGCTATTGTGGTTTCTGATGTTGTAGGTTTTTTTATGAATACAGAATATTTTCCGCTTTCAAAAAACAGATTGCCTCTGCATGACGTTAATAGCTCTTCTATATTGTTTTTAATCTCTTTTGAGGTATCTACTATGCCATGACACTCAAAACGAGGCTGGCTGACGGCTGAAGCCCCCACGTTTGATTCTGGACATGTAGCGGCGCTTGCAATCGTAGCATCTGCAATACTATCATCATAAGAGGTAAGAATATTGTCGTTAATAGTATCTAATAATCTGTATTCAGTACCATTTGCCTGTGTTCGATATATGTTTCTTGCCACGACTTGAAAAGCGTCTGAGATTGGTATATTTTTTAGCCTGATTTTTGTATATGGCGCTGTATTTCCATCACTTTTCTTTTTATTTTTTGTAGTTACCTTGTTCGACCTCTGGCTTCCAGCCGTTTCCGTTCCATCACTGAAAACGAAAGTTATGCGATAACGATAATCGCCTAATGATAGATTCCCTGTTTCTTCAAGTAGTTTCGCTTTGCATGCCTCTGGAGGTTCAAGGGGTAATCCAGCAACAAGTTCATCACAATAATTAGCCTCGATCGTAAATGCTGGCAAGTCAAAATCGTTCTCAGGCTCAAATGCCCCGCCATAAACAGGATTAGACAAATAATCAAATTGACTTAATATTGGATTGGCGCCGGGTTCTACGTAATTCAATGCCTGTATTTGGTCAAGGTAAAATATCGGCTCGGTTGTTTTAATTCCATCCGCATTAACACCTAATTGCTTTCTTTGTTTTAAGCCAACGGAAATAATTGTAGTTAATAATGAGGGGTCTTTTAGTTCAAGTTCTATATATTGCCAGCCATCTTTTGCCTTTAATTTAGGTATTTTCAGCGTTTCTAACGGTGAGGCGCATTGCGCTGTATTATCAAGCAATATAGCCAAATCACCATAGTCTAGGTCAATGCTAGATTTAATATACACAGAAATATATTCTGCGGCTGATAAATCAATGCTAATCGCCTCAGTCATTAAAATAGTATTTGCGGCAACACTTGTCGGATTTACTATTTTCGCAGTTGCGCTATTACCAGTTAAATTACTAGGTATATCTGTTGATGTGCTTCTTGTGATATTGGCGCTGTTTGCAGTTGTCTCCAGCCATACGTCTTCACAATCTTCGATAAGCGGCATATTCTTTGCGCTCAAATAATCATAACAAAGTAACGTTGCGTAAACTTCGTCAATATCAAGCGTAAACGCCCCCAAGTCTGAATTTTGCTTTATGCCAATACTAATAATGGCGTTCAAATCCGTAATTACATCCGTACTATATTCCACAACGACCCGCTTCCATTCATTGGCGAACAAGGCTGGCAGGCTCAATGTTCTTTCAGGTGAAGCACAATTAGCATGTTCGTCAATTAATATTTTTAATTCTGCAACGGCAATATCAATGCTTGACCTTATCCACAATGTTAAGGCGTTTAACCCTGATACATCTTTTGCGCTCATTTCCTTTGTGAATAATAAACCGCTTGAAGCGCTTGCTAATATTGTCGCTCTAACAGCATTGGCAACTTTTCCAGTTGTAGTAGCTACTGTAACTTGATCTGGGTTTAGGTCTGTTTGTTGGCTTGTCCATGCCGTTTCGCAGGCATCCAAAATTAGGTCTTGCCTGAAATCTTGTAGCTTACTGCCTTTTACCAATACGGTTATTTTATTTGGCAGCCCAGAAGGAAATTTATCCGCATTGAATTTTATTTTTAACATGATTGAGGCAACCCCATCCCCCTTATGGTTATCAGTCCAGATATTTGGGAATGCTGTTTTCATCTCGGCATAAGCGGCTTGATTAATACCCCCAAGCCTGTAATCTACTTCCTGAATTACATCACTATAAAAACTATCCACAGGGTCATCGGCTGGATTGTTTACATAATCCACAGCTATATCGCCATCGAAATATATCTTTTGAATACTTTGTATGGGGCCATGGCAGATAGCGCCAACCAAATAAAGTAAACTTTTATCGCTGGGATGTACGTTTGTATATATCCGATTAATACCCAATAGCATCCTGCCTCGTACTACCGGCAAATAAGATTTTGTATCTACAACATTAACCTCAAAATCACGCTCTCCGATTTCAAGTGGTTTCTGTGTAAATTTGCGATAGGCATAACTAGCGCCTGCCATTATCGCTGATATTGAAAAACCTATAATAATCTTTGTAATTAATGCAGAGATAATCATAATCTATAAAATCTTATATTAAGTTTTTGCAATTGTGTAAGATTCCGTATTTCTACGCCCTTATCAACAGAAGAAAATAACATGCGCTCGTTATTTATAATCAAAGAGGCCGTAATTAAATCTCTAACCTCTAAAACCGATACATCGCCCATTTGTATATAATTTCTATCTATTTTTTTAAATTTGAAAATTTCCGTAAATGCCTTATCAACACCACCCATCGCATCCCAAATCTGGCGGCATTCCATTTCGGTTTTCCAATATGGCAAATTGCCAAAAGGATCAATGCCTGTGATTAGTTTTAATCCTTCCCTAACCAAAGTCCCGCAATCGGTCTCCCCCCAAATATAAGGCTTACCTATTACCGTATTCAACCATTCGTATAATTTTATATCGTAATTAGGTATTCTCATTTAACTTTCACCCCACCTGATAGTTTTGCCCATCATTTCGTCTACAAATTCAAAAAACTTATCGTTTGGATAATGCTTCTGGTGGCTTTCTAAATTTGTTTGGATACCTGCAATCCGCTGAAAATCGCCAAGCCTATCAGTTGCCCTGCAATTTATTTCTACCGTTCCCGGTACATCGCCAGTTTTACGCTCTTTAATTTCAAAGCCGCCATTCATGCGTCCATAAAATATTAATTTTGGGCTTGCTATAATTGTCTTGTCTGCATCACTTAAATGTGCAAGCCAAACCCTTACAAATCTGCCTATATATTTCTTGCCTAAAATATAGCCTAATATAGTTTGGTCAACGCCCGATAGTATAATATCAATGCCATTGCCAGCAATATCGGTTGTCTCTTGTACTACCTGAAAACCAATATTGCCGCCAACGCCAGCCCATGTATAACTAGCCAAAGGCAATGTTGCAAATAATGTTGCTGATGTTGTCGCAATATCGTGGGGTGCTGTCGTTATATATGTAGGCTCTTCAACAGCAAGGGCGTCATTGTAAAAATTAAACATCATAAAATATAATAATTCGCTGGTTTCGGCGCTTATCTGTGTTGCTAGATTAGTTGTAATATCTCTTGCCATGATTAAGGTACCTCCCTAAATTTTAAAACTAATCCCACATAAACCAAATTTTTATCTGCTGATGGCATTTGTATATTTTCGGCTAAAACTGCCCGGAACTTAACCGCCGTAATAGTTATTGCCGCACCAGTTGCGGGGCTTCCACCTGCAAATATTGGCGGTGAAATGGCAATCGAGCTTGCATTCGGTGCGGCCATATCAGCCGTAATATCATATATAGGATTCAATCCAGCAATCGAAATAACATCCCCATGTTTAAGGATTTTATCTAGTGTACTCGTAACGTTTAACGTTGATCCCGTCTGGCTTGCACCATTAACGACTATTGTTCCCGCTATCGGTGTATTTACAGGCGTTAATAAGTGATAATGTGAGATTGTAAATATTGTACGATTACGAAATAATTGGTTTATATACGAGAAGAATTTTCTTGCATTTGCATTATCATATTTAATCGGCGGGTAACTTTCTTCCCATGTCCTGCCAATTTGCGTCATAGCACGAAATTGCCCTTTCCCAGATTGTCCCCAAGAGTCTAATCCAGTTGGGAATTTAGGCCAGCTTGCACGATTCGGAATTATAGTTCTAACAAAATCAGCCATATCTAAATACGCTCCTTACCCCTTATTTGCCTTGCATAAGACCTACTTCTTGTAACGCCTTCTCCTACTAATGTCTGAATCGTTCCTTTATTTTGTTTCAAATATCTGTCAAACGCATAAGCATCAATCGGCTCTTGCAAATTAAAATGCATCGATTGATTTACCACAACTGGCTCGCTAGACGTTCTAGGTGCGCCCATCATGGTTGAAGTTGTGGGCGCTGGGGGTGCTGCCAAGAAACTGCCGCCGCCTAAATCACCACCACCTGTGGGTGTTCCGAAACTACCCATACTTGAACTGCTTGTTGCAGCCCTGCCAAATATCTTACCGAAACCCATTATTATCTGAAATACTAACCATTCAGCAATCATCTTATTCATCATATCCAAGAAACTGCCAAGTATAGATTGCCATGTTACTTCTGTGCCAGTTTCAATAGACTTCAACATATCAGCAATGCCACTAGCTCCACTTTTTGCTATACTATCCAATGCCTCTTTTGTTGCGCTTGCCCATGTAAAGCCCTCCCGCGCTTGTTCAGCAAAAAACAATTTTATTCCATCGCTTATTTCGTTGCTTCTCGCTAAGCGCTGTTCGTCAAGTTCGGCTAATCTCGCATAGTAAGCTTCCCATGCCAGTTTAATATCACCTGTAACCTTTATTTCTTCATCACGTCTTTTTTGCAATAAATCTTTTTGAAAATTGTAATATTTTTCAGTATCGAATTTCAAGGCTGAGTACATATCTTTATATGCATCTGCAATAGTTTTCGCTGTGCGCTCAGCTTCTCGTTTCTCACGTTCTAATTCCTTTGTATCAACTATTATCGGTACTTCTTTTGGTGGTTGAAAGATTTTACCTTCAAACATAAATGGTAAATCTTCAAATTTCGTTATACCCTTACCAGCCAGTGTGCCAATATCTTCAAGGTCTTTCCTTATCTGGTTAAGCCAATCTTCGCCAGCCTTATCAAGTCCACCCTTGTTTAATACTGTCATAAATTCATTAAGATATGGAATAACTTTATTCCCAAGCGATTGTCCAAGTTCTGTTACAGTTTGTTTCAAAATAGTTAAATTATCATTGAACTCGTTTGCAGCCCTAGCAGTTTCTTCGTCCCATACTTTTGATAATACAAGCCCCTTGTCGGCTAAATCTTTGAACACAGGTAATATGTCCTGCCCGCTCCTACCCATTAATTTTGTTGCTAAAGCGGTTTTTGCCTCACCGTCTGTATATTCATTCAAACGTTTGGCTAATTGCATAAATATGTCCATCAATGGCTTTGTTGTATCAATTTCAAGCGCCTTAAAAGTATCTCGCATTTCACCAGCCTTTGTACGTGCCTCTATAATATGCTGAGATAATATTTTCAAACTAACCGATAAATCTCCTAACGATATATTCGATAATGCCGCAACCTTTTTCAGGGCGTATAATTCTTCAACGCTGATCCCTGTCTTTTCGTGCATTTTTAATAATTCTTCACCTGCGTTTGCAGTTGTCTTGGCAAGGGCAAATATAGCGGCAGTTGTGGCAGTTATCGGTGCGGTAATGCTTGCTATTCGATAGCCTATCATACCAATATTTTTTATTATAGGCATGAAGTCTATAACCTTTAGTGTTTTATCAACGTCTTTCAGAAATTTATTTGTGTCTGCCTTTGCAGTTAATAAGCCTTTGCGTAGCTTTTCAGCATTTGCGCTTATTTCTACATAAGCAGCACCAAGCAGTCCCATTATTTATTGCCCTCTTTCGGTATTTCTATTCCGTGATTTTGTGCAATTTCTATTAGTTCGGTTTCTGTGTAAACTTCCTGCTCCTGTTCGGCTTCATTGCCCATAGATAATTTCTCATACAAATTCATATTCTGCATATATTCACCAAATTGATACATAGTCATTTGTTTAATTTGTTCAACTGTAAAACCATAATACCTACTCATTATGGCAAACGCCTGAGACCAGTTTAGTGGCTCTCCGGTATTTGCCCCGCTGCGTTTGGGACGTTATTCACCAGCGCAATTGCCTCTGTTATTTGTTTATAATTATCCTTGCTAACTAATCCCAGCATATCTCTATATGTTACTTCTGGATGGTTATGTTTCACGTGTAACCACATTTGGAATATAACACCTGATACGTCTGCAAGTTTTTCTTCAATCTCCTTTTCTGTGGGCTTTAACTCCATTACTTCAATTTTTTCTTTTAGCGTAAGATTAGGGTTTAGCATTTCTAATATTTTTATTCTGTTTGCTTTAACGAATGCGCTTATCTCTCCGAAATCGGCAATTGTTAATGGGCTTAGGGTGTATTCCTTGCCCTTGATAATTACTTTATGATTTATCCCAACAAGTTTATCAATGTTATCAGTCATAAAACCTCCTTCGATAAATATAATGGTTGTTTATGTTTTTTATTCAATTCAAATCCAACATTCTCAATTAATAGATTATCTTTATAGGCTAAAATTAACTTTTTGTTTACTATCCAAAAAAAACAAGCTAATACCTTTTTTATATTCGAGTTAAACCAAAAAGTATTAGCTTTTATTTCCCAGTTCATCGGTCTTTTACCTCCCAAAGTATCAATCAGGTCAAATGTTATTTCCCAGCTTAAACCACCTCCTACCTGCTTATTGTCGGCATAAAATACACACAATTGACCTTTCATATTTTATAATCATAATAAAGCTACTTGTAAATCAGCCGTCCCTTGATATATATATTTATACAATACAACTCCTTTTGCTGTGGTGTTAGGTGATATGCCTGTGACAATTGCATTCCCAAGCCAACACTGCCCTGATGTTGCAGATTCACCTAACGCCAAATATATTTCAGAACCAAAACCTAAAGGCACGCCATCTTTAAAGCCCTCAAAACTACCATTCCACTCGCTTGTCGTTGGTATATGCGCCTCAACACCGGCATTAGCGAAATCGGTAACTTCTTCAGTATTGCCTTTATAATCTAGCGTCCAAGCATTCATACCGTCAACCTGTTGCAATGCCTGTACATCATCAACATCAAAAGTCCCATCTGCAAGGTCTGCCTGTTGCTTTAATCCGATGGATAATATTGCAGTGAGATTGGCGGGTGTAGCAAATTTTAATAATATCCGTGTCCATGTTGCCGCCGTTAAAGCCGGTACTTGCAGATTTTCCAGAGCACTGGCACAATTTGCAGTATCATCAAGTAATATTCTAAGGTCGCCAGCAGAAGTATTAACACTTGACCGTATCCACAATACAATAGCATCGTAAGTAGATAAATCAACGCTTGCAATAGCCTCAGACATTAGGATTGTAGCCGCCCCAACGCTTACCGTTGTAGCCCTAGCAGCGTTCGTACCGACCTTGCCGGTAGTAGTGGAAAGTGTAACTCCAGAAACTACCTGTTCATTCCAAGTGTCTTCGGCTGATTCTATCAATAAAGAATTGGTATAAACCCCTCCATTCTTGCCGGCTAATTTAGCCATTAGCAACTCCTTTTTTCAATGCAGAGTTTATCACACCCATACCACAAGAAAACATTTTTGCTAATTCTCTATAAGTCATTCCATCATCGTGAAACCATTTAATTCTATCTAGTTTAACAAAAGGAAATTTAATTCTTTTTTTGTTTGATAGAGATATTGCCGTTCTAGTTTTTAGATTAATGATTTTGCCTTTATTGCCTTCGGATATTTTCATTTTCGATTCGTTAGTATGTTTTTTACCTAACCAATTTGTATTACCAAGATTCCGAAGAATAATTTTCGCCTTTTCAAAAGGATTTTTAAATCTACACAATTGAGAAATAGACATTTTCCCCTTCGTTTCTTTTGAATGATTTTTCCCTAACATTGGTTTTTGTCCTAAAGTAGAACCTGCGGTTTGACAAATATTATATCCGTTTTCTGCATTATAGACTTTTAGGGCATCCATATAAAATTGTTCTCGTTCAATCAAATTTTCTTTTGGACAATATTCAATAATGTAAAATTCAAATGCTAACTCTCCATATTTATTCCATGAATTCTGAAGATATTCATTTATATGTTTTTCTTGTATTAATTCAAATTTATGTTGAAATATTCTCTTTTTGAGATTTACAGCACTTCCAATATAAACTTTACCATTTATTAAATTAAAAATGCCATAAATACCTGAACCATTTTTACCTGCAAGCTTCGCCATGATTATATTCTTTCAATGTAAGAGGGAAAAAACTATCAGGGAAAACTGTTCTCTTATCTGGTGCTATTGCGTTTATTTTTATTGGTGCAACAAAATAATATTTGTCTTTGCAAGCCATAATCGCCTTTTCTTTCTCATCAAATATTCCAACAAATTCCCATTCCAATTTTTTGGAATTTCCACAAAGCCATAGAATTTTGCCAAGCTTTGCCATTATTTCCTCTTATATGATGCCCGAACTGTTACGGTACCACCATCAATGCTTATAGCCTTGAAATTCCTGCAATCGGATAATCCTGTAACCGTCATTGCTGTATTAGTTCCAAACACATGCCCTTCGCTTGCCGTTGGCGTTCCAGAATCTGTACGATACCTTGCCCCCCCAGTTTCGATACTAAAATAACCTTCAAAGAAGACCCACTTATCAAGGGTTGTATCTGTGGTAAGCGTTGTCGTTCCTGTCTTAACGGTTGTGCTACCAAAACTAAACGATTCGTAAAGGAATGTATCAAGGGCAATCTCAGCGGCGCTTGCTATCGCAGAAAATCCAAAAATAAATATTCCTATTAAAAATAATTTTTTCATTTTCACCTTTTAAGCCGTTGGAACGGTTAAAGCCCCCGTGCCGATAAAAGTATATTTATACAATGCCAATCCCTTCGCGTTTACGCTTGCGCTTACACCAGTTACAATAGCCTGTCCAGTCCATTTTTGCGTTGACGTCTGAGATTCTTTTAGTACCAATGCAATTTCCGCACCTATTGCCTGTGGCACACCGTCCTTTTTCCCTTCAAACGTTCCGTTCCAGCCAGTCGTAGTCGGAATGTGAGCCTCTACTCCAGCGACAGAAAAATCAGTTGTTTCATCTGTGTTTGCTTTGTAATCAACTGTCCAAGCGTCAATACCTGCAACTGATCCGCCCGCCACGGTTACTTCGCCTGCTTTGCCCGCTAATTTTGCCATTTATTCTTACCTCCATTTAATTTACTTCAGTTAATATTCTGTAAGTTGAAACTAAATTCCAAAAAGTTTTATTGTCGTCAATTTCATCTCTTAGTTTTAAAAGGTTATTGCTTTGCCGTTCCATGAAAATATTTGTATATCCAGTTACTGTAAGTGTAGCTTCGTCAAATAAGGCGTACATCTTTGTTTCGGCGTCTGCAATCGTAGCAACCGCATCGGCGCTATCGACCAACATAAACTGTATAAGCACATCTTCGAGTTTATCCAAGAAATCTCTATCTTTGATGCCGCTTATTTGCTCGAATACACAATAAGGATAAGTGGGGTTTTGTGGCGCTTCGTAGGCATATAACCTGCCTCCGATTGCCGTTGAAAATGTACTTCCGCTAAATTTATCCATTATTCCTTTTAAAATTGTTTCAATCATAATCCTACAAGCGGTTTATCTTCTAAAATTATACTTTGTGGTATTAGCTCTGTTTTGCCCGCACCAACAAACACATTCCCAGTAACACCTAATATATTTTTAACCTGTGCTTCTGTCTCGTGGAAGGCAGGTCGTAAAAATGGTTGAAATTTCCACCGATTAACCGTTGATTTGCTTTGATATACATAGCGTCTGCCTTTTTTTTGCTTAGTTCTTATTTTTGCCACTTCCCTTTTTTTGTATAATTTCGTTCCTTTTTTTGGCCCCAACTCTTGAAAAATGCCATAAATTAAAGGCGTTCCAATTCTTGCGATTAGGACATCTTTGTAATCAACATTAAGCTCGCCAGCAACTGTAAAAGGTCTTTTCCAATATCCAACACGATAAGAAATACTTTTCCTTAGGCTTCCCGGTTTATATTCTTTTCCTCTAAACCAATGTGGCTTGTCGCCTTTCGATACGCTTACCTTACCTCTCGCTGAATCTCTAACCACAATCGCAGCTTGTGTCAAGCGCCTTTTCGCTTCTTCTTGTATTTCTTTTTCTAGCTCAACTTGGTTCCAAATTAGTTTTGACATATAAGATTCCTTTTGTCCTGCCAGAGGCCATCAACTTATTTCCCTACACATTAATTCCAGTTCTCTATTGCGCTCATTTATATTTATTACGGATACAATAGAAAATACCCGTGTTCCGAACATTGCCCGCATTGCCGGTAAAACACCGCTTATATACCTACCCTTTATCCGTGTTGTAACTTCAGCATTTACCTTACCAGCCTCAACATATTCCCTGCCATTTAGAGGCTCAACAGAAGCCCACCACGTTGCGAATGTTCCCCACGTATCTACCAGCGCACCATAAGCATCTGCCGCCTGAGCCGTAGATTGTATAGTAATCTTGTTTCTAAAATTGCCAACATTTATCATGCGAAATCATAAATCCTACCCGCTAAATTTAATAATGCCTCTACGGTTTCAGGTACTTCTTTTAAATTCAAATCTGATACCATTTCTCTGTTGTCAAACCAGTGTTCAACCAATAATAACAATGCCTGTTTTATTGTTTCTGGGACTGCAGTTGCCGCCGAGCCATAACCTGAAACAAATTCTATATTAACGGCATTTACAGGCTTTTCTACAAATGACGGCCAGTCTTTATTGTAAGCTAATACTATGCGTCCGGGCGTGCTATAAGTATCAACGATATAATTTGTAGCTGTCCATGTTGTGCTTGCATCGGCACTATTAATGTATTTTACTGACGTTACTGAAGATAAATTGCCGATTGGAATTTCAATATAACTTTTATCATACGGAAAACAATTAAGATAATAATTCCAAGTCTGGTTTATCAATGCACGATTCATATACCCCTCTACATGCCGTCTTGCTGCAATAATAAGCGTCGCAATATAAGTATCGTCGTCTGAGGTTGTAATTCTCATGTGTGTTTTGGCTTCGGCAGTAGTAACCGGCTCTACCGTTGGCGCTGTTTTTAATACTAATGACCCATTTTTATTTTTCAACGTATTTATGCCTTATCATTGTGTTTTCTGGAATATTTCGCATCTCGTTTTCTGCTTGTTGTTCGTGTGGGATTACCCCACTTGATAATCCCACATAAACAGCTATCTTGTTTTCCACTAATTCTTTTGCATTCATTTCTGAAACATCTAATATTTCACCAGTCTTTATAAATTTGATTCTCATGGATTATTCATCAATAGCGTGCCAATCACCATTATAAGCAGATGTTGATGTCGCACCTGTTACTGGATCATAACCATAAACAGTAAAACTAGCACCACTTTTTGTATGACGGAAACTCGTTGCACTTCCAGAACTAGATGTATCGAATGTATAAAATACCCTATCAACGGCAACAAGACTTGTTGTCACGGTTTGCGAGCCGCTGACCAAAGCTAATGCCCCGCTATCCATTTTACTTCCCTGATTATCGGTAAATGCCGCCGCCTTTGTCGTATCAGTCCCGTTAATCCTGAACGTTGTTTGCACATTTAAAGTGCCTGTTACCGTTCCGCTTGTTATCGCTGCGTTTGTGATATTATCAGTCGTGGTATTGCTAGTTGTTACGTTTGCAGTTACTATATGTGCTGTTGTGATTGTGCCTGTGGTAGTCACATGGCTTGTTGTGCTACCAGTAGTTGCGGTTACCCCAGTAAATGTAGGTGAATCTTCAGTCCCAACGCCAAAAGCACTTGCCGCACCTGCCGCAGTATTTGTTCCGCTACCACCACTAGCAATAGGTAAATACGTTGTTGCTCCAAGTATTTTTACGGCATTGTAATATAGAGATGATCCTGTTTTTAAATCTAAATCCCCTCCGCTAAAAACTGTTATTGTGCCGCCAGATTTAACATTAAATCTGTCACCGCCATTATCAGTATAGATTTTTGTCTGATATGTTTCATCTTGGGCATGACAAACTGCCATGCCCAAGAGTCCCACAATAAACAAACATATTAGTTTTTTCATCTTATTAAAACGGTTTTATGCCGTTCCCTCTGCTACCCTATCATGGCTTTCGCCGGCTACGTTGCTTCCCTGTGTCGTCGCTCTTGACTTTGCACCATATTGCACATAAATTGCGCTTGCCACTACTGCGTTTTGTGTAGCTCTATCCACAACCAATCTTACGTATCTTTCCCCCGGATTCGATAAATCAATATAAAATGTCTTTTCATCGTTGTCGTCTGCAATAGTTTGAGCCGTACCAGCCAAATCACTTGCACCACCCATCGCTGCCGCTGTGTCCTGTTGCATTTTAATTGATGTTACCGCGCCAGAAGTAATTGCGCCAAATGTTATAATTGCAAGTACACCGTCAAATCCGCTCATGTCAAGGATAGCGCCATTTATATCTGATACGCCTGCAACGCCGTCTGCAGGTGCAATGGCATTTGTTATTTTTACATCTTCAATCAATTTTCTCATTATTCACACCCCCTATTTATCGGCTAAATTTTAAGTCATTAAGCCTGAATTAAATGTTCAACTGGAGCAACACCTGCATCAAGCAAATTCCCATCTGAACGCATAAACGATACAAATGCAACTTGGTCAAGTTCTGCATAGCGTTCGTCAAGCCTTAGTAATCTTACTTCTCCACCATCTCTTATTTTGTATTTGCTTAATTGCCCGAATAGGATTGTTTTTGTTCCTGTTGCAACAGAGCTTTGCATGGATTGATTAATTGTAATCGGAAATCCCCTGATTCTCATTACCGCACTATCGGTTAATCCTTGTAATAGATACTGTCCTTGCCCATCTTTTAATTTTGCAAGATGAAGGAAAATATTATCGTGCATCATAAAACCCGCACCAACACGATACGCAGGATCAACAGCATGAATCAAATCAATAAGTTCGTCACCCTTGATTGTTGTTGCCGATGCCGCTGTCACGCCAAGAGTAGAAGCCGTTACAATACCCTTCGGCTGTCCTGCTCCTGTGCCAGTTGTGAAATGGTCGTTTTGAATACGGCCAATTCTTTCTCCCAACATTGACCCAACAAGCGTTGCAAGGTCAATCGCTGAATCCTGTAATAGCTCAGAAGGTATTTTTACCATTTTCGAGGAATATTTATAAGCCTTCAATACTATTTGCTTAAAAGTTATTGCTTGTTCGTTTTGTGGCGCATTCTCACCGATGATTTCACCTTTGTTACTGGTATCATCTGTGGTGGGCCAAGGCAAATCGTTGCCAGTTGCAGTTCTTATAACTTCTGCTGTTTGTCTTACGCCACCGAATTCAAGCAATGCCCTTTCAAGCGCCGACACAAAGCCCTCAGGGATAAGAAATGCACCAGCAGAACCAGTAATTGCCGATTGCGCAGCCCTGTATTCCTTCAAAACAGAGCGATAATTTCTCGTTAAATCAAAACCTATCTCTTTTTGATCTAATGAAAACCCACATTTCTTTGCAGCTTCTCTCTGTGCTTCTGTAATTGCAAAGTCAGCGCCACGCTTTACAAGACTTGCCCTACACCATCCTTGCAAAGCTAAAGCCCGTGTTTCTTCTGAAATCTTCTTGTCGTCATCTTTTTTGCCTTCTTCATCTGGCGTTGGTTTTGCCCTTACTGGTTCTTGGTTCTGTGTAAGATACTTTTCCGCAGCTTCAATCTCAGAACGTCTTTGTACTTCCTTTACTGCTTGATTGTGTTCGGTCATGTAATTCGAAAATTGTTTATCTTCCTCTGACGTTATCTCTCTTTTATCCGTTTCGGCTTTTTCTATAATACTTCTTGCGTCCTTTAACGCTTTAACCGCCTTCTCTCTGAGTTCTTTGAGCGTCATAATTTTCACACCTCCTTAAAAATAAAGTTTATGTAACTTACTTTCACTTTCAGCAATTTCAAGCCTACGACTCAAATTAGCAATATTTCTCACCTGAGATTTATTGTCGTTTGCGCCCTCTGAGTGGTTGCCCGGCTCAGATTTAGCCAAGAATTGCCTTAAGATTTCTATTGAATGGTTGATAATTTCAGAATCATCTTTTGTTATTTGCATACCGTGTTTAGAGCGGAATAAAATACCTGCGATTGAATCAAGCTCTAACCCTTGCTCTGATAATACAGCTCTTACCTGCGCGCTAGTTTGTATATATGCCGGGTAGGTAACAACAGAAACGTCAAACAATTTAACTTCAAACACATCTCTAATTTTTTCTTCATTCTCCGTCCGCCAATCATCTTTAACCGTTTTAAATGCGAAGGACATCTGGTCAACATCGCCTCTTTTGATTGTCGCCGTTAGGTCTTTTGCCCAAGATACATCAGGGTTAGGAATAGATTCGGTGTAAAGTCCATGTTCATCTTCTTTTAACATTAACGTTGCGCTTTTCCTGCGCCCAATTACAAAATTTGGATCGTGATTAAACAAAGAACGCACATCAGCGCCATCATTGATTGTTTTTTTAAATGCTCCGGGATGAATTATCTCCCTAAACCAGCCTAAATCGTCAGACATTGTGTTAAATATTGCGGCATAACCCCTGATTTTGGGTGTCGTGTCGCCTTCAATTCTCATTTCTGCATTTTTTATACTGCGTTTTTCTAGTTCCATAATTTTAAAACCCGAAAAATTTATTAAATAAAAAAGGCTAGATTACCGCTTATTTTGCGATAACCTAGCCTCATTTTTTGAATACTAGATTTTAACTACGATAATTTTATTTAAAAGTTTTTGTTATCTCTTTTCCATTTTATCCGCCAAACTTAATCGTTGCTTGGTATTTTGCGTTTTATTGTTTCTTGCTCAATGGCATCGTTTTCACAAACTAATTTTAATTTAGTATTAGAATATTCATAGCAATTTCCACAAGACGCCTCCAAATCTCGACCACTAAACCATTCTTCCAAGAAAACATCCTTGCTTTGCCATCCACGACCCATAGACTTGGCTATCATAACTTTTTCGCCCGTCTCTGTGTCTAAAATATATAATCTATTATTTGCCATTTCACACCTCCGTTTTTCGAATAGTTAAATAAATTCTGTAATTTCTAAATCTCCTTGTGTGGCTGTGCCTATCTTCATTTGTTCCTGTGCGATAATCGCAGAAGTTGTCCAAAATATTGCACCATTGCCAAATCTTATCCATTCATTTATCTTTTTATTTTTAATCCCGTACTATTTTAGCTTTTCTTTCCAACCCTCAACCACTTTCCTCTCCGTTTTCATAATTTAATCGACTCTTCTTTTTTACAATGTACTATTTTGCCGGATTCAAACTTGATCTGTAAAGTACCATAAAAATTTATTAAAATTAATTCTTCAATTAACTTATTAATTTTAAAAGCACCTAAAGGCATAGTTTTTTGAAATTTATAATTTACCGGAACGTCAATTGTTGCACCTTTTGGATATTTTTTTTCTACAATTCTTCATAGGTTTTTGTTCAATATTAAACATTTATCATTCCCTTTTCTACTATTTCAATCGTTCTTTTATCTTCCCAATCATCGAACATCTGCTTTAATGATGTTTCTATAACACAATTCGTATTATTAATCAAGGATAAAATTTCTTTTTTTGAATTATTTATATGCCGCTCTGTAAATTCATTAATTTGTTCTTCTTCATTACCACCAAATATCTCAGTATGCGATATTATTACAGGTGATATATTCCGTTTTACAAATTCCCTATGTTCATCATAAAATTCATCAAGCCATATTCCAAAATCTTCTTTGCTTTGCTTTTTACGTGATTGTCGTATTACATCAGCACGCTCACGCTTGATAATCCTATTTATTGCGTCCTGATATAGATTTTGAAATGCCTTCTCTATTTGTTTCTTCTTTTTTTTAGGCATTTCTTCTTCATCTTCCATCATTGGCACCTGTTTCAGCCCTAATACTGAGTCTGCAGGTATCATATTTAGCGGCATTGTGTATATTTTCCCTTGTTCATCTGGTAGTGGATTCATGTTTTCAAACTCTCTAATATCATCAGCCGATAACCAGCCACCATTCTTGCCTATTGCGTAAGCATTATATCGGCTTACAATATCACCTCGTAATAACCCGCTCACTGAAAATTCTGCAAAATGTTCAATATCTTCTTCGTCAAATAAGTCTTTTTTAATCCTTTGCTCCCAGCCAACGAGTTCAGGTCGTATTGTGTGTTTTTCAAAAGATAAAAAGAATTGTTCGGCACTTGCATAAGTGCTTGATTTATTTTCAAGTCCTACCATAATTGGCGGGATGTTGAATATTCGACAAATCTCAATTCCTTGAAAATTCCTGGTATTGTGAGTAATAATGCCATTTGTTATGTGCGTATGACATCCCTCAATTTCGATCCCTATAGTTTCGCCTTCTCCCATTTGCTCTATTTTTTTAATTCTATCATAAAGAACATTTTCCACAGTATATTTACTATTCTTTATTCTATTGTATTCCTGAAGTCTAACAGACTTTGTTTTATGTGCTAAATTTAACAATGTACTTATTTTTTGCACTTGCGAAAATCCTACAATATTTAAATGATATAGCGCTCTAATATCGCATAGTTGCCCGCAAACAATTCTCTTCCCAGAATCATGTACTTTATAAATAGCACTTTGTATTTCTAATAACGATAATAAATGCTGACACCCTTCTAAAAGTTCTATATTTATACTACAAAAAGATAACGCAGGCTGTGCCTTTTCCTTTATAGATTTAATCGTTCCGTCTGTATCAAAATAACCGCTCAAAAACCCAATCCATGAATTCTTTCCACCAGTATATATATATTCTGGAATTACTTTATCATGTGAATGTTTGCCGACCAAACCAGATTCATTAATAAATTCCCTAAATTTATTGCCTTTACATCCTCTACCTCTGCCGCCAGTGATAATTTCCCAATCACAATTCTTTCCATTCTTCTTTTTCAAACTCGCTCCCATAAAAGCAAGAATATTATTTACTCTTTCGGAAACGCCTTCATCTTTTGAAGAAAAAACACAACCTCCAGCCCGTAAATAGCCATCATCAATTAACGCACCTAATAAATATGCTTTTTGAAAATTAATATCTTGTATTGGTTTTATTTCTGGAATACCAAGTCCTGTTTTTACGTAATTTCCAATTTTCAAATCGCACATTTTTATCCATTCAGGAATGCGATTTGCAATTCTGCCTCCCAATGTTCTTAATTTTTTTAAAGCTAAGCAAGGATGATCGTATGATGCAGTTAAAGTTCTACCCCTTGAAGTTGTTATTTTTAATAATCTCTTTTTTGGAATATTGCCTTTAGCGGAAACTCTTGCAACTATATATTGCCCTTTGTCCCAACCAATAACCATATCCCCTATATTTACATCTTCTACCTTTTTTCTCGATCCATCTGACATAGAAATCATAGTACCAGGACAAACACATTGTAAATATTGAGAATCTTCCTGAGATAATCCTATTTGGTGAAATTTCATGCCTTCTTCAAGGATTAACAGCCGGTGCGCCTTTGATAAGCCAGTATGCTCCTTTTCAAAAGAAGCTCGAATATTACCCTTTGCATTAATAGATGATAATTTGCCGGGATGTTCAATGACGCCGCTTGGGTTTGCGCTGTTACTGAAAAACCTCGAACCATATTCTTCTGTTGCAAGCGATAATCCAATGGCTTCTTTTGCCATTTTAATTTTAGAAAAGCCTAGCACTCCATCACCCATAAGTCCTTTGTGGTGAAATATTTTATCTCTACCAAAAACGACTACCCCGCTATTGGGCAATGTAATTGTATATTTTAATTCTTGTGAAATTTTATCGCGTTCAACCTTAACCCTGTTTGGTACAATAGGCCATAATTCAGATAATTGCCCAGCATTATTAAAAACCTTTTCAGCGTAGGCATTCCCTCTTAAATCTAAATGAAGTTGCATCATAGAAAAGAAATCTTTTGCTGTCATTTCAGGGTTTGGGCGTTCGTGTAGGATTTTATAAAGTGGGTGTTCGGTTGTTTTTTCTTTTCCTGTTGGTTTCAGACGCCGGTAAATGTGTATAGGCAACGAGGCAATTGTTTCCGCTCTTATACTTACACAGGCATATACTACCGTTGATTGCATTGCGGTGTCCGGAGTTACACTCACGCCCGTATTGGCTTTTATACCATCATCAAAAATCGCCGATATCGGTGTGCTTGGATTGTTTAGCGATGCTCTATTTTCTTTTCTTTTAAATGGCCACATAGTTTTTTAATTTCCTAAATATTAATTGCAATCTCCCGCAAAACCATGCCATGAAATAATATTTATGTTCATGGTGTATATAATCAGAGCAAGTATATTTATATTTTATTTTTGTCTTAAAATTACACCTCTACCGAAATTAATCCCCTTTCCTCATAAACCGAGGTACCGCCTGCCGCCCCCCTTGAAAGCCTATCTATTGCAAGAATTAAAGCCACAATACCATCAACTTTCCCTTGTGATTCCGCTTTATTGGGTTTCAGGTTGCCCGCTGGATCAATACTTACCGCAACATTATCAGCCATCCATTTCAATACTGGATTGCCGCCGTGATTAATTTTCCTTGCCAGTAACCTGCGCTCAAACTCCTTCATTGGCGCCGCAAAAGACATATATCCCATTCCCATACCCACAACATTAATACCTTCGTCAATTAATTCCATTGATATTTGGTGCGCCTGAAATAATCTATCTATATTCATATCAACCAATTGGAATCGCTGAGCATCTTCAAGTATTTTAGCTTTAATAAAACTATAGTCAATACAATTCCCAGGGGTAGTTTCTAGGAATCCTTGCCTATGCCATGTTTGATAATCATTATAATACCGGTTTGTCTTATCGTGTAATCTATCTTCGGGACACCAGAGCCTTGCCAAAACATCTATTTTGTCTGAATCTTCATCGTCTGGGAATACCATTACCCAAGCAGTAATATCACTTATGCTTGACAAGTCAAGCCCGCCATAACAACGCCTACCGATTAAGTCCGCCTCGCTAATTTCTTTCGTATTGTTTTCTTGCCAGACTTGTAAATCAATCCACCTATCTACTTGCTGCGTCCAGCGATTGAGATGTAATCTCATAAAGGCGTTTTGGGATGCCGGTGATTGTTTTGCCTTCTCACATTTGCGTTTTAAATCATCTGGTTTGACGGAAATCCCATAATTAGGATTTGCTTTTATCCAAGTCGTTTCTTTTGTCCAGTCATCTTCTTCATCTGCAGAGGATAAAAAACAAAAAAATGTTTCGTCTTTAACAACACCGTTTAATATTTTTTGTGCATATTCGTGTTGTTCCCAGCAAATAGTATTGCGATTTGACCCTGCTGTCGTAATTGCTAACAATAAAGGTTGCTGTCTGGCTGTAGTTGCTGTATCTAATACATCCCACATAAGCCTGTTTTTGTGGGCGTGAAGTTCATCTATTATCGCTCCGTGTACATTTAATCCGTCCATTGTGTCGGCATCTGCACCAAGCGGTTCGTATTTGCTTTGGGTTGATTCTATATGCAGATTATTCTTAAACACACCAATTAATTTCAAAAGAGATTGAGAGGCCTTGACCATTCTCGTTGCTTCGCTGTGTGCTATTTTTGCTTGATCCAATTTCGTTCCCGCCGTATATATTTCCGCACCAATTTCATTATCTGCAACAAATAAATATAAGCCTATGCCTGCCGCTAGTGTAGTCTTGCCATTTTTGCGTGGTACTGAAATGTATGCAATCCTGAATCTTCGCTTATTATCGCTTTTTCTTTTCCACCCAAATACCGAGCTTAAAATAAATGCTTCCCATGCCGCTACCGTAAAGGGACTTTCCGCCCACTCCCCCTTTGAATGCACTAAGAAATTTTTGAAAAAATCAATTACATATTGAGCGGCTTCATAATCAAAGAAAATTCCTAGTTTATTGGCGTTTTGTAAGTCTGATAAATGTCTTTCGCAGGCTAATTTCACATATTTATTAGTAAGTGCTTTATCCGATAAAACATCTTTTATATATTTATTAACCTGATTTGGTTTTCCCATTTTTCAAGAAATCCTGTAATGGATCATCCTTATCTGTAATCTTATCAAGCCCCCGGAGCCTGATTCTGTCCGCAGGCGATAAACCAAGCCTTGCTCCGCTGCTATCAAATAGCTCTAATGCCTCTCTATAAACTGTTAAATATGGCGTTCTTTGTTTAGATTTTAATTTGCCCTTTGTGTTTTTATTAACAATTACCAAAGGGCTTGAAGTTAATTCTTTGCGCGCCCTTCGCATCAGAGATAATGCAAAACAGCAATTTTCTAAAACATAAATATCTATATCCGATAAAATTCCGCAGTTGATTAATTTCGGAGTAAGATAATTCCAGATTTCTTTCGCATCTTTATCAAAATAAATAGGCACCTCGGGAATATTATATAACTTTTCTGGCTGTGGAATATTTTTAGGCAAAGGGCGATGGCTGGGGTTCCCCTGTAATATTCTTAATTCGATTGGTTTGGGTTTCCTGCCTCTCATTTTATTCTCATTTTAAATTATCTAATTTTGCGAACACATACTGCGCTT
>ERZ1292642.191-Hain-H14-01um-R1-191-length-41549-cov-8_pt1 | contig 41549 bp, 55 predicted proteins | sample MGYA00564403_ERZ1292642 | MGnify/ENA primary metagenome ERZ1292642 (study PRJEB36523, sample SAMEA6512643) | groundwater metagenome | collected 2019-01-09 | study: AquaDiva: Metagenomics assemblies of 32 groundwater samples
CATCGCCACTGCTGGCGGTATCTTCTGCCATCAGTCGCACGAACAGTGCCTTGGCCACTTCCCAGCGCCGCCGCTCCCGCTCGCGCGCCACACGCTCAGCAGTATGGTCTTCCAACTCACTCTGTACAATTTCCTGCATCGACATTATCGACATTATTGTGCTCCTATGTTACCTTCACCGTGCGCGTCCCCGTGAAGCGGATCGGCCCACTGGTCACCTGCTGCTTGACCGAGGTCGCGTTCGTGAAGGTAATGGCGTTGAGCAGGTCATTTATTACGCAGGTGTCGCCGTCGATGGTCGAGTTGGTGATCGTCAGCGTCCGCAGGTCTGGCTTGTCCAGCGTGGAGTTAGTGGTCATGGTGAGCGTTGTAATCGTGCCGCCCGCCAGCCACACCATCGACGCGCCGCCCTGCATGTTGACCGCGGTCCAGGTTAGCTCATCCTTAGTGACCGTCGCCCGCGCCCCGTTCTTCATGTCAAGGGTCGCCGGCGCGGCGTTAAGCACCGCAGTCCCGCTGAGCATTGTAAGCGTCGATGCCGCCGTCCAAGTCACACCAGCACCGATGCCGAGCTTCGCGCTGGCGTCCATCTCCGAGGTAGATAGATTGGCAATCTCACCGGCCTGCATCGCTACCCCAAGCGACACTCCACCGAGCAGGTTGAATGTGTTAGCAGTGTGGACCCCTAGGAACAGCACGCCATATTCGTCCGCCGCTTGCCCTGCGGCAATGATTGTCAACGTGGTCGGCTGTGACCCTACATCGTACTTCTCGCGCACGGGTCCGCTGCCAATGTCGCCTTGGCCAAGTATCATCACCAGTCCACCAGACGGGACCGATCCTTGAGGACCAACGAACTTAAAGTATTGTGCACGCCACTCCTTGTACCCGCCGACGTTGTTCTCCGGCAGCCCGATGGCGCCGGTCATCGACTGCCAGCGCGTGTAGGTGTTGAACTGCACTGCGGCGAGTTGGTCAAGGTTCCACAGCATCGGAATGCTGGTGTCTCTCACCTCCACGTCGTCGGTGTTTACCGGGATAGCCCGCGTCCGCGACGGCGGGGTCACAGACAGGTTCACGCGCAGCCAGTTCTGTGCGTCGTTCACGTCGCTAGGAGAGGCGTTGTCCACCGTGTTGGCGGTGGTGATGCCGCCCGACAGCCCGTTTCCTGTGTCCAGCACAAGCCCAGCGCTCGTACCCGGCACACCAGCGAACGGTGTACCCGGCACCTTCGCCTCCGCCACTACTGTCCCATCGCTGGGGTTGGTGAACGTAATCTCAAGGAACTCCGCAGCGATGCCGGTGGACACGTTCAGTTTGTCAAATAGTCCAGTTGCTACCAGCGCGGCGGTGTCGGCAGCTATTGAGCTGTACGTCACCGTCTTGCCATTTAACGTGGCCCTGTAGGTGTTGCCCACACTGCTCGGCGCGGTGAATGTATACGTGCGCTTCTGCGCAACAGCAGCTTGATTAGGACTCCAAAACGCTGTTGTAGGCATGTTGTGCCTCTGTTATTAACTTATCAAGGGCGGTCGTCCTCGACCACCCGGTCGGTGTGGGCTATAACCAGCACGCTCTCGCTTGTATCGGCGGGCACGGATTAAGTGCTTAGTGCAGTACACTTTGCTCAGCAAGGTCTTGCATCCACATATAACACACCGCTCCGCACACCGCTGCTTGGTCTTCCACTTTCTCGCCCGGAGAGTCTTGGCGGTGGCCATGTTATCCGGCTCCCTTACCCTTCTTTGAGAGAAACTGCTTTGGTGCGGGCGGAAGGAGATGTTCCGGTGGGGTCTCTATCAATTCAGCCTTCTGCGCATCAAGTTGGGCAGCCATGTCCTCAATGGTTTGCTTCCATGTCGCTATCTCCTGCGCCTGCTGCTTGGCAAGCACAACCAGCGCTGCAACCGCCCCCTCGACGTGCGGTGGCAGCAACCCCTCATACCCAACCTCGCGCGGGCCGATGGGGGACTGCACGGTCTGCTTCCAGAAAAAGCGCGGTGGGTTGGTGTCTGGCACTACGTCGATGGGCAGGTTCATGTCGAGTATCCTTTCAGCGACGCGTACACCTCCAACATTGCAACACAATCACCCTCAACCATCGCCTTCGCGGCGCGGTCGAGGTCTCGCGTCGCCAGCTATTGAAACCGACACATACGATACCTTCGTTTGCCCCTATTTGCTGCTGCCAGTTTCTCTTTCGTCTCGACACTGTGCGTCTTACCAGTGTTACTTGCAGCTATCTTTGCTCTGGTTTCAATTGTAAACACACGTCCTTTACCAGCTTCCGATAGGTTCTTACGGTGTTCCTCAGTTGCAACGTGCCCTTTATGTGCTGCTGACAATCTCTCAACTTGTTCAGGCGTTCGCTTCTTACCTCTGTTACCGACCCCAATCTTCAGTTTTGTTTCAACACTATGGGCACCATTACCGGCTTCCCTGATATTGTACCCAAAATTGTGGTCATCTGACTTGAACCGATCTATGAAACTCTGCTCATTCCTTGTGCAGTGTTCAGGCGGACACAGCAATAATACTGAAAACTGGAAAGCATCGGCTCCATATTGGCTCCACGCATGTTGTAGGTGTGGGTTGGAGTGCTTTCCATTTTTCAACAAGTTCTTGTGTTTTCGTATTCGGTCGGTAATACCAGCAGTAGATGACCCTACATATACCTTACCATTTGTAGTGTTGGTAATGAGGTATACACCTGTTTTCCATCTGGTCCGGTTGGCAATAGGCATTACCATCCTCCAGCACCTACATACCCCGTGCTGCCGAGTACAGGATCGTAATCATCATGTTCATCTCCACTAGAAAACTCATCCGCCAAGCGCCCCAGTATGCCAAAGCAGTCGGCCACGTCGTCCTCCGCGCCGTCCTCGCCGGTGAATGCGGCCAGCTGGTCAGCCATACCCTCGTACCAGTCCCTCGGTGGGTCGGGCACGAGGAACAGGCCGTTCTGCGAGCGGATTATACCCGCCTGCGCCCGGACGATTTTGGAGCGGGCGCGGATGCCCATGCGCCTAATCACCGGTATGTCCCGGTAGCGGCGACACTCGACCGCCATCGCCTCGGAGAGCATGTCGTCGTCACCCGCCACAATGAGCGTGCTCTCGTCGTCCGGTCTCCACCTGCGGCAGAACTTCGCCAGCGCGGGGCCGTTCTCCTCGTAGCGCAGCCGCTCGTTGAACACATCCAGCACCAGTACCATCCCGTTCGGCGTCAGCGCGGCGGCGACGAACGCGGTATGGTTGCTATCGCGCTTGCCCTTCTGCGCCCAGTCCAGGGCGATGGCGATGGTGCACTCCTCCTTGCGGTAGTTGTGCCAGTATACTCCACCGTGGACGCGCCAGGCGTCTCCCACGTCGGTGTACCGCGGCCAATCGCGCGGCTGGAAGTGGAGGCCAGCGGTTTCTTCGGGTTCACCCTGCCAGCAAGCCTTGAACCAGCGCGGGCGGGTCTTGGCGATCCGCTGCAACCGCTCTAGCGGTACACGCTCTGGCCACAGCGCCTCGCCAGGTTTTCTACCTAGTATATCCTTATTGTCCGCTATTGCCTTGAAGAGGATCGTGCGGAACTTGTCACCCCCTACCTTGGCCTCGGCCTCCCATCGGCCGAACAGGTCTTTCGGCCCCCAGCGCGTACCGATGCCTACAATGGGTGCGGTTGGTCCTAGACGGGAGTACGCTACCGTACAGTACCAGTCCCATATTCCTTCCAGGATGGTTGGTGATTGCGCCTCGTCGGCGTTCTTTATCAGGTCGTCTAGGATCAGTAGGTCAGCCGGTCTCCCTGTGAGCGCACCACCGCGTCCCTTGCACACCATGCCACCTTCGTGCCTGTCAATTACCCACTCGCCCTTAGCACTGGTGTCGCCCCGGACGTTCACTCCCAGCGCTGGACCGAACCGCTGAACTACGTCCCGCACCTTGCCACCAAAGTTACAGGCGAACCCCTCCTCGTAGCTGCCTAGCGCCACACGTGTTTCAGGCCATAGCAGCAGCACCCACGAAGGGAAGTAGACCGATCCTTCCATACTCTTTCCGTGCTGAAAGGGCACGATGATTGCAGTACGGCTGTTCGGGGTGCGCCACGCCTCCACCAGTGCGCGGTCTATGGCCATCAGGTGAGGGGCGGGCTTCCACCTTCCCATCGTGTCCGCCATTGCTAGTCGCGCTGGGGAGACTAGGTGCGGTAGCCGCGCCATTGCCTCGTCAATCGTCATGGCCATACCCACCCATGCGCGGGTTCCGCGCGTAAGATAAGATAGATAGATGATAGATAGACTGTTACTTAGCCCCCGTGAGGGTTAGATTTTCACTGTACCATAGTTTTTTGTGGCTTGCACTCCGGATCGGTACGCGGGTCGTACCGCGGCCTCTCATATATCGTTGCCACGATGAGTCTGCAAGCTGAGCATAAGAAGTCCATGCCGACAAACTCACCCGTCTCATCCTTGCCGATCTCCGATACGCTAAGTCTTTGGATTGACTCGCAACTTGGGCACCAGATATGTGTGATGCGCATCTTGATCTTCTTTACTGTGTTCATTGACTTATCTCCTTTGGCACCAACCGGAAATAGTCTACTACCGGATTTTGTAACCCTAAAAAGTGGTGAGTTTTTTGCTGGGGTAAAAACACCCCCCTCCCCCTCTTTTCCACCCAGTGAGAAAGCCATCATTGCACCCATCTCCCTCCCTAGTAGCGTGGTGGTATGTCAACATGGCGCTGGTCCTGATGGCCCCGCTACCACTATCGGCTTGTCACCTGCACCACTGGACGGCGCACTACATTTACTACCTGAATTGTCCGTTATTTGCCCATCTAATAAAGACAATTCTTCTGACTCCTTATAGGGCAATTCCCCATTAACGGATAGAGATTGTCCGTTATGTTCTATTTGCCCTATTTGGGATGGCGGTTGTCCGTCGATCACTTCGCCGGTCAGTTGCTTCCTCAAGAGGTCCACGGCGGCTATGTTCGCCTGGACGCTAACGTTCACTCCACCCTTGCCCTGCTCGACCATGTCTCGGTACACCTCGGGCTTGCGCGCTTTCAGTAGGAACATCATCATCCCGTCGCTGTATCTCCGCACACGACCACATTCTGTCCCCTGATAGTACACGGGTTCCTCGACGCCATGGTATGCGCGACGGTATGCCTCTTGTTCTAATAGGCCGGTTCCCAGGTCTACGGCCAGTTTCCACGCAGCACGGAAGTCGTGGTTAGTGCGTCGGTGGGCATAGGCTCTATCTGAGGTAATCTTCGCTATTCGCGCGGCTTCGGATATGGGTCGTCCTTCAGTGAGTGCGCTTAGGAATGCACCAATCCAGGAGGGTAGTTGGCCGGTAGTGCTCAGCTGTGGGTTGATCGCCCCTTCCTCAGCTGCCCGCCTGAATGGTGATACCGGCATATCGCACTCTTCCTATCCGTTATGTTCAGGACACAACCCATCCGCTATGTGCTTCTCTCACACCACGTCAATCGATTACCTGCGCGCTCAATGGACTGAGCTAGGTCGCGCACCACGCGGTCTATCTCCCGTTCGTTGGGGCCATGCTCACCTAGTGGTTCGTAGCGGTAGCGGACGGGGTCGTACATGCCTACTGTGGTCTTGCCGTGGCCCCTCGGGCGCGTCACCACAATACGGCACTCCGGTTTCTCTCTGGCCATCGTCATCCCCTACGTCGTCAGTGGCGCCCTGGAACCAATCGCCGGGGGTGTGGGACTGGGAGAGCATATCCCGCCAAGTATCAGCACCGGTCCCACGCGGGGGCGGAATCGAATAGACGGACATTCTATCGCCCTCCCACATTCGGGCGCCACCATAGCAATCCTAGGGGCCGCTGGGGGTATGCCGCACGATACGGCACACTACCCGCATGGTAGGGGCATGGGCAATATCCCGTCAAGGCCACTCCACAAAAATTCCCACAATTCCCGTACCGGACCCGCACAAAATACCAAAAAACACTGAGATGCTAAGAAAAGTTTACACAAATTGTAAACCCCTTTACACAAATGTTAACGAATGTTAACACGAGGGATTGGGTACATGCGATCACATACAGGGGCACAAACACGAAACTGCCCTACAAATATAAGGGCATACGCGCAGTACACGAATTGCCCGCACACATTGGCACGGAGGTTGCATTGACTACTAGCGGTCAGGAGGGCCAGAGAGAAAAACAGAAAAAACCACGAATGGGGACGAAAAGGAGTTGACACGCGGGCTGAAACGTGCGATAGGTAGTGTGTGGGGCGAACGAACACATTTACGCAAAGGGGAACGCGATGGCAGGGCGAACGAAAGCGTACAGGGCTGGCATGGGACACGGCAAAGCGGCCGGATCGTGGGCAATCGACGGGAACACGTCCGATGAGGCCAAGGCCGCAATCGTAAAAGGGTACGACGACGGAGATCCGGCCGTGATGGACATGTGCCCATCCCCGCTGTCCGGCGAATGGGCAGAGGAGTCCATCCCGGAGCTGTCCTATCGGTACGAAATCGACCTATGCGATGAGGACAAGGCCGCGGATTTCGAGGAAGGCTTCCGAGACGGGTTCTGGGGGGAAGTCCTACGGACGGCGAAGTAGGCAACCTACTCACATCGCCCATTTACGCAAAGGGGAACGACGATGTACGTACACACCTATCCGATCATGACTGGCGAGTGGCAACCTCTGCTATGGCGCTGGGAGGTACGGGGGGCCGACGACCAGCTGGCTCGGATCGGCACCGCGGGCACGCGGGAGGACGCCGAGCGGGCCGCGGAGGAATACCTGCACCACCTAGCAATCAACTAGCCCACCCGCCCCCACAGGGGGCGCGGCCGCAAGACCCACCTCCACGTGGTGCGGCTGGAAACGTGGCACTACGCTACGGCCAACGGGTCAATGTGGGAGGACCGCTCATGAGTGTTATCCTAGACGACCGCCTGCGTAGGCTGCTCGCCGAGGCCAATGCCGGAGCGTATATCCCCCCACCCGACCCTACGGGGTCAACGAGAGGTGTCACAATGGCGCGAGAGTTCAAGATGCCGAAGGGCGCGAAGTTGACGAAGGCCGCTGGTGGAGGCGGGTTCACTGCCAAGTACTCGTGGGATGAGTGGTTCAGCGGGAAGCCTGCACTCGTGCTGATCGAGCGCTCGTCCGGGCCGGAGAACGACAAGGGCACGGTCGAGGACCACGCGGCCACGACAAAGCGCGACTACGGCGTTCCCGTCAACGCCATGCCCCCGAAGATTCACACCGCCGCGCGCCGCCGCTACAAGGTGGTGGACGTGTTCCGGCGCGACCACACCGGGGCCAAGTTGGAGCACAACGGCCTCATCCTCCAGCCCCGCGATATGACCCCGGACGAACGGCAGGCGGAGGACCTGCTCCGGGCCGAGGAAAAGGCCGCACTCCGGGCGAACCACAGCTCAGCGGGTGTGACCACGGCGCCGGCGGAATTCGCCGCGTAGACGCAGAGGGACAGGGGTCGCCCACCCCTGTTAATGCACGGCCCGCGTAGGGTCGCGGTCTCAAGTCCGCACCACTTTACAGATCGGGGGATACCATGATTAGCTCAGTGCCAATCATGGCCACTGACGACGACCACGAGTACGCTTGGCGCCACGCATTCGCCTACGCGGATTGCTACGCTACCACCACCCACGCGATTGAGTACGCGAACCACTATCGCGCACTAATCGCATCAGAAGACGACTTGCACTACTGACCCGAACATGGCCCCACGTTCGCCGAGTGGCGGCGCACCGTAGAGGCCACCACCAGAGTCTAGTACCACACACACACACACTCGCCCATTACACAAAGGGGAACCCGATGCTATTCAAGAGACACTTCGTCGCCATCGCCAAGATTTTGGCCGGAGAGTACGCTGCCGCCGACAACGTACTAGCTCGCGCCACGGTGGACGCAATCGCGCGCTCACTGGCCGACCTGTTCGTGGCCGAGAACGCGCGCTTCAACCGTGGGAGGTTCTACCATGCTGTCGGGATCCCGCTATCACCATTGCGGTGCCTAGCATGTGGAGTGCTCCACTACACGTCGCCACGTACACAAGATACCAAATGCCTGTACTGTGGGTGCCCACACCGCCTGCACGGCAAGCGGTGGGTACGCACCTAGTCCACCAACCACCTACACAAAGAGGAACGTCAATGTCCGCAACGAAGCACCTCCGCAAGCACTTGCCCACCATGAACGCGGAGCAGCGCTCCAGCTTCAAGGCTCGCCTAGAAGCCGAGTTGCTCACACAACGCAACCCGTTAGTCCGCTCTTCGATGCGTGAACAGCTGGCCATCATCGTCCAGTGGGAGAAGACACATCCAGCAAGCTAGCTCACTCATCGCCCAACACACGAACCGCTTTACGAAAGGGGAACTGAGCGATGGAGACCACCTACTGCTATACGGCATTGCTAATCCGTCTGCTCAATGCGGCCAGTCGGCTTAGCCCGGAGCGGGCTGCCGTACTAGGGGTGTATTGGGGGCGGTGGGCATCCCGCAGAGTCTTCGGCGAACGTGGAAGGCCATGACACCCGCTGACGCCGCCAAACACGAACCCTAATAGGGTTACGGCCCTATTAGGGTTTTCCGTCGATACCCCTAGGAACGCACTGGTGGCCCCAAGGACGGGCGATCCCGTCCCCGAACGGGTTCCCTATCGCCCGGCCCGGACGGGGCGATTCTAGGGCACGTCAGCCGGCCCCGTCCGGGAGCCGCTCAACCGCCTACCCCGTACAGCGCAGCATCAGCTGCCGCAAACTCCTTGACTACCTTCCCTACCCTCTCTCGGCTGATCCGCCCGTCCTTTTTCACTACCTCTACCGACGTGCCAGCCGCTATCCCCCGTGGCCCACGTAGGCACCATCGACCATTCCACTTGCCCCACGTCCACGCGGGTAGCTCAGCTGGAGTGCTGCTAGGTGCCTGAGTGGACGGGGCCAGCTTGCCGTTAGTGGGAGGCGTAGTGGTGGTAAGCAGTGTGCCGCCCCGCTCGCCAATCCAAGCGGCCTGCTCCTCGGTGCTAGGCATCGCTCCTGTGTACTCGACCCGCATACCTAGTACCCATCCACCATCACTACCATCCTCTCCCGCGCGCTCTTGCCCACCACAGAACGGCGGGCACTCGCTGATATCAAGCGTCAGCTTGGCGCGTGTAGCTGCCACGTACAGCAACCGGCGGTCTGCATCATTCATCTTGTTTACCGTGGGGAAGTCCTGCCCCAGCCGCACCGTATCCCACTCGCGCCCCTTGCTCTTGTGCGCCGTGGATACCACTAGGTCTGCATCATCCTCCTTCGGCATGTTCCGCAGTGCATCGCGTATGCGTGCTGCTCCAAACTCCGTCACCAGCTTGACCATGAGGCGCATATCCCCACCCTCATCGGTCTTGCTGTACTCCACCACTTCGCCCCACGTATCGAAGCAGCACAGCTCCGGGTGCCGCGTACCTTTCCTCGCTTGCAAGTCCATCGCTGCCTGCATCCACCGCACCACTTCATCACCGCCACCGATCAGGTGCGGTCGCTTCCCTGCTGCGATAGCAGCCATCACTCGCCCTATCGCCCCTGCATTCGTGCGATATAGGAAGCATCGCGGCTCCGCGACCGGGGCGACGCGCGATGGTATCGTTGGCATACCACGCATCACTAGGTCCGTAGGCTCGTCCAGCTCGGCGAGTATTGTATTCGCCGCGTCCGCGATTGCTTGCCCGAAGCGGTAACTTTGGGATAGGAGGCGTCGTGGTGCATCAGGGTATGCTTTCATCGCGTTGCAGGCGCCGCGCCATTCGTATATCTGCTGGCAATCATCACCAACCAGAATTAGTAGAGCATGAGCCTGTTGTTGGAGGATAGAGAGAAACACAGGGGCGAGGTCTTGTGCCTCGTCAATCAGGATATAGTCAGATGCAATGATTGGTCTGTCGTCGCCCTGACCTAATTGCCAGGTCTTGACATAATAATCATGGGCGTACGGCAACTGACCATCCACCCGTGATAAGTCCATCCATGCCTTCTGCGCGAACAGCAGTAGATGCTTGCGGACGATGAGGTTGTTGTCTCGCACCATCATACCTTCGCGGGGTGCATCGATACCTTCGATGTAGTGAAAGTGTTGCTCTCCTATCTCGTGGTCAGCTGACTGACAGAACTTCTTGATTGCGGTCAGCACTTGCCCCGCGAGGAACTCGGCCCGCAGTATCTTCTCCTTGTCAGTGGGCTTGCCATCGGCGTCCGGCGCGCCTGCACCCTTGAGAGTGACAGTAAGCGGCTCGATGCCCAGTATGTACGCTACCTGCTCAGAGCGCATACGCTCTCCACCGAGGCGGTGCTGGTACTGCTTGCCCACCGCACGGAATGCAAGGCTATGGGTGGTGTTCACTGCACACTTTACAAACTTCGCCTTGCTCTCAGCGCATAGTGAGGTGTTGAACGCGGTGTACTGCCCTTTGCCAGGCAACACTTGCTCCAGCATCTTGAGGGTTGCGGTCTTGCCGGTGTTGTGGACTACGAATCCGTTGGCAACAAAGTTGTGAGGATCGCCTACAACCTCAATATCGTAGGTAGGTTCGATGCCATACGGTTCGATGGATTCTACAATGTCGAACCCCACCTGCCATAGAACATTGTTCCCCCATTGGTGGTCTTCGCTGTGTTCCTTCTGTCCCTCGACCACCTTAAGGTTAGACCCAGAGTTGTCCAGTGTGTTTCCGTTGACGTGATGAACCAGTTGGTCTTCAGATAAATACTGAAGTTCGGTCGCCATCTTCTCGTCGTGGTTAAGTACCCATATGTACTCGTCGAAGGTAAGAAGATTCATATCGGCCTCCACCAATAGTCGGTGGGTGGCAACAGACATCCTGTATCTCGAATTGCTCCGACTCACCTGATGTGGATGGTAGCGGGTGGACGTTTGGTGGTAGCGAGGTTTTCCACCACGCCCTTTCGTGCTACGTCCTGAGTTCACCTGGAGCGCGTCTCCAGGTTTCAGACTCTGCAACTGCACCCACTCTCCATTACCAGTCAGGAATGGGTGGATAGCAGTTGCACGGATAGTACGACCGGAAGTGGTGGTCAGTGTGAATGTCTCTTTGTCGCCGGAGTACCACACTTTAGCGAGATCACATAGACGAATCACTCCGCCCTCAGCACGGGCTACACGGGTGGGAATGTTTTCGATGTCCCACGGATGGTTTCTCTGAGTAGATGTCACGATCTTCCCGTGCATTTGATATGTCCGTGTAATAACAGGTCGCTCTCCGCTCTGCCGCGCAACCAAGTCCCTAATTGGTAATTGGAATCCTTTGGTTGCGCGGTTTATGTGGATGATTGTATCTCCGGCAAGACACCCCGCGCCGGCAGCGATCACCAGCACGCGCAGTCCCTGCTCCACCGCTGCGGCGAGGATGGACTCCTGCTCCTCGTTAGGTACCATGCCAGCGACAGGTGAGCCAATCTCCCGTCCAGTGCGGGTAGCGGCGATCTTACTGGCGATACTGATTGCAGACTGAGCAGTGACTCCAAGGATAGATTTGCTTGACCCCACAATGAGGGCATCTGTAATCGTAGGGTCCGGGCAATTCTCACCCTCCTTCTGGCTCTGGATCGTGGATACGCAGCCTTCGTCCCCCTCAATCGAGGTGCCGGAGCCACTCCCACAGCTCGGAGGGCTTTGGCGATGCTCACCCTCCGAAATTGGATATTTGATGAACCCTTCCTCGAATGCTTCATTGGGGCCGAACTCAGTAGCCTCTGCCTTAACCTTCTCCCCACTGTTGCCACAGGTGATACCGCTGGGCTTGCGGTGGTAGTCGTAGCAGTCATTGACGATGGCGACGGTTCGACCACATCGAGGACACCTAGTTCGCTGGGCATCCTTGCTTGTGTCGCTCTCCGTGCATGATGTCGGCGCTGCACCAGTGGCAGGGGGCCCTGCTACCCGTGCTGTAGGCACTCTCGAATCATCACCTTGTGAATCTTCTGGCACAGCTTCCTGCGCTTCTCGAATGGATGCTGGCTCACCCACACCCGGTCGTGCAACCTCAGTAACCGCGTCCATCTCTTCTGCGGCAATGGCTCCAGCGATTCCATACTTTTCTACCTTTCTTGGGTCGATTGCCTGGCGGAACTTCGCGGCACTGCGGAACGAGGTCTTGCGGCCCGTGGCGAGGTTGGTTACTTTGTACCCGCCAGTAAAGTGCCTGCCAATCCTCTGGTTGTAGTGTGATTCAATAACCTCGTCCACCCGCACAGTCGTCAACTTGCCGCTCACCTCTGCGACGTAGTGGCCGCCGACCTTGATCTCGTGCTTATTCATCGCCCACCTCACTCTTTCGTTGTGACTCCGTGGCTCTCGGTTGCCACTTCCCCGCCGAAGATAGTCGGTCGCACTATCCAGGTTCTGCATCACCAACTGGGTCGAATCCATCTAGTATCTGTATACCAGTTTGCAATAGCTCTCTGGCCAGTGAGTTGTGATCGGAGCACTTCTCAGATAAGCCTTTGATAAACAGCATTAAACTCCCTATTGGGAATGGAAAATCTCGGTCGGGAGTTCCGTCTTTGGCCGCGTATGCAATCGCCAGTGTATGCGCATATATCAATAGTTCGCGCTCATTGAGTTTCATGGTCTAACTCTCGTTAGGTGATTCTGGTGCGTTCAGGTAGTGCCTTCCCCTCTCCCCATTCGCCAACACGGCGCCAGCCACTTCGGATACGCGGGGTAGGGTCCGGGCGCTGCTCATCCTCCAAGATTGCTCCAGCGGTAAAAATCCTCCCAATCACTGAGGGAGGGTCCGAGCGGCGTTCCTCCCGCAGCAGCCGGTCGGCGGTCGCCTCGGGGCGGGCCAGTTCCTCAACTTCAGAGAAGTGCTGTTCCGCCTCCCCTGTCAGGCAAGTGTCGCACTTACCCCCAATGGGTTGGCTATGCTTGCACTTCGGCGTCTCTACTTCGCTACGGAACTTCGCGGCACTGCGGAACGAGGTCTTGCGGCCCGTGGCGAGGTTGGTTACGTCGTAGCGTACTGTCAGCTTGTCGTTATGGTCGTACTTCTCCGCGATGTAGTCCACCCGCGCCGTAGTCAGCCTACCGCTGATCTTAACGATGTAGTGCCCACCCACTCGAATCTCTGCCTTCTTCATCGTCCACCTTCTTTCGTTAGGTGATTCCGGCACATTCAGGTTGTGCCTTCTCCCGTCACCTTTCGGCACGCGCCGCCCGCCACTTCGGATACGCGGGTGTAGGTTTATAGAGGGGCTGGGCCGGCCCCAATGGCGGCCACGACTATACATATACTTTCAAGCCAAGTGCAAGCACTCCACCCTCGTCCTTCAGCGCTTCGCGCAGTCCAGTAAGACCCTCCCCGATCAGGAGCCGTCTGACCAGTTCCTGCTTGCCGGGGTCTTTGTACCCGAGTCCCAGCTCCTCAGCATGGACCCCCGCCTGAGCGATCTGCTTGTCACTCAGGTCTACGCTGAACTTAGCTTCGATCTTCATGACTGCGTTCTCCATAAGGGCGATACCTCGGTGAGAGTGATCTACTACGGGCAACCGCGCTGGCCGAACGTCCTGCCGTTGGCCCACCGCGCCCAGTACACTCCGAGCACAGCAGCCCGCTCTGGACTGAGCCTTCCGACTGCGCTGAGTAGCCGGATCAACAGTACCGTATAGCAATGGTCCGTCATCGTCGTTGCTCCTCACGGGCGATTCTCCCGGGCCGCGTTTCGCGAGCCGTTCCCACCATTATAACGATAGCGGCCGGGGCGTCAAGATAGACAGCCGTACATTACTTTTATGCCATCCCCCTCCGTGCCAGCGCTTCCTCCGTCGCGCGCTCAATATCCTCGCGCGATGGTGCCGGCGGGTCCGGTTTCCCACGGAACGGGTCAGCGGCAGCGTGCTTTGGGCAGTCGATCCCGAAGAAGTCCGCCACATCAACGAGATCAATCTTGCCATTCGGCAATGGATCGCCCTTGCTGTCGGTGGTGGTATAGGTCAAACACAGCGCCCCATCCGGAGCGAGGTCGTCATCATCGAATGTAGTTATGACTCCACCGCCGTCGCTGTGGTCCTTGTAGCGTCCCCAGGCTTTGGCGAGTATCGCCATCTTCTCTGGACCGCGCCCTCCAAGTCCCTGGTTGTCGCCGCTGTCTGGGGTGCTGTCTGTGAGTAGTCCAAGCGCCCTGCGCACCGGCGTGAAGTCCCGCGCTCCAGCGAGGCGTACCCAAAATTTCTGCGCCCTATCCCAGTACGACCAGTCCAGATTCTTCTCGCTGGGCGGCGACTCGTTCCTGTACTCGTCGCTGTACTCGGTGGTCTTCTCGCTACCACAGCCCATCAGGTAGCACAGCGCGGATGCCTGCCCAGCGCTGACTCGGAGCTTGCTGATCTTGCGCCCTCCGTCGGCACCCTTCGCCGAGTTCTCGACGAACAGGTGCTCGACGCACTTGAGCAACCGCTTGTGCCGCTCCAAGAATCCCACCACCTCCGGGTGCGTCTTGTACCCCTTCGTGTCAGTGCGCACCCACAGTAGGTCGATGGCCGAGGCCAACATGCGCGTCATCTCCTTGCGCTCGGCCGAAGTGTTCTGGCGGAACAGCTCCATCGTATAGAGCATGTCCGCTGTAGTGCGCGGCTTCACGTAGTCGATGGTGCGCAGTACCCGCTCGTCCTCCGACAGCCCAGTGACGACGATGGTCTCCAGTACCGGGTGCTCGTGCCCGTTCCACGCAGGGAACTTCGGGGAGACTGCGTTGCCCGGCACCGCGCGGGACTTCTGTAGCAGCTCATCGGCGAGCACTAGCGCTGTACCTTGGTGCTGCCCAGACAGCACGCGCCCGTACCGACTTATGCGTACCGTCTCACCGTTGATGGTCTCTCCGGGAATCATCAACGGTCCCGCCCACTGACCGCAGAGAATCATGTTTATCAGATCGTCGCACCATGTCATGTCGAATGGGCGGTTATTCGCGTTGGCCCAGCACACCACCTTGACCTTGTCGGTGTTGAGGCAGTGTATAGGTTGCAGCCTTCCGTTATCCTCGCGCAGTGGCCCGATCTCGCCGAATAGATAGTGCTCCGGCTTGCCGCCCTTCGTGCGCACTAGGCGCTGCTGCCACTCCTTCTCTGTCTCCCAGCCAAGCATTATCTTTGTGGCCTCAACGGTCAGCGGGCCGTACTCGGATGTGCTGCTGTACTCGGCGATCTCCACGCGGTCGTAGACGACCGGCAGGTCGATACAGGTGGGTGCGCTAGGTTCGGGGATACTGCTACTGGCGGGGGTTGGCTCCGGCGCGACTGGTGCGGTGGGCTGAGGCGTGGTCGGTGTTACTGGTTTCTTCTTCGCTTTCGGCATGGTTGGTGTACTCTAGGTAGTGTGGTTGGCTCAGTTCTCAGTTGTTCCCAAGGCGCTTGCGGATTATCCTCCTTCCTCCGCCGCAGCGCTGGTACCCTATGCCGCTGGTGTTGATGGTGGGGGAACCGTGGTAGTAGTAAGTCCTGACCTCACCCTGCTCTTCCTCCACAGAGTTGGAGATGACGTTCGAGCTGAGCGGTCCTTGCTCCTGTGGTTCCTGCATACACTTTGGCGCGACCCAGTCCTCAAGCAGAGCACAGCGCGTTGCGGTTGACATGATCGTTCCCCATTCGTAAGCGCCTCGGTCCGCGCCGAGGCTGCGCTGCCGGGTCACTCCCGGCGTTCACGTTCACCATTATAATCATAACGGCCGGCCCTTGTCAAGCCGATTTTCCGGGATTATAATGGTGGTAGTGGGGATCAGGAACAGACGGGAGAACCAGTGCAGAGGAAGTACCCTTGGGAGGAGTGGTTCGGGCTGAAGCGCGTCGTCCTACTGCGCGGCGTACACTACCACTGCTCCCAGTCAACGATGGCGCAGACGGTGCGCAATAATGCCAGCACGCGGGGGCTGTGCGTGCGGCTGGTCGACACCGGCACGGAGATCATAGTGGAAGTCACCAAGGACAGGACTGATGAGGTTTTACATACCGATAGAACTCCCGTCGTTAGCTAACACCAGAATGCACTGGCGGAAGATGGCAGCACTAAAGAAGAAGCAGCGCGAGGCAACCGCCTACTGCATGGTCGGGAAGGTAATACCCCCACTACCGCTTATTGTCACCATCACACGGATAGGACCGTGCAAGCTGGATGACGACAACTTAGCCAGTGCATGTAAGTACATCCGCGACCAGATCGCCGAAGTCGTCGGTATGGACGACGGATCGCCATTCTATACTTGGGGGTATGAACAGCGGAAGGGAGAGAGAGGCCAGTACGGAGTAGAGGTGGAGATCATATAGCACAAACAATTGGGGCCAATATGCAACCACTCGCCGACGAAGATGTGGCAGAGCGTGTTCTTATCTCACTGCACATAGGGTATGGCTTAGGTGACTCGACACAAATGTCGGCTGTTCTGCAACACGTCGTAAAAGCTCACCCACACTGGATTATCGACTACCGCGCCGAGGAGGGACAGCACCAAGTCGGGCGCGGTATAGTAGCAAACACACTCACCTATGAGGAGCCTCTCCCCTCCGCGCACTACGACGCCGAAATGCAGATAATCCTCTACGACACTTGGTACGGGTGGCACGACCGTCCCAACACCCGCGTATCATCGTGCCTGCACGAGCGCTTCGGCCTGCCATGGGTGCCTGAGTGTGGACGGTACAAGATCAACGTGAGCGAGGAAGCAAAGAGGATGGTAGGCTTGCTCCTACACGGTGAAAGGTGTGTCGCAGTACACTATGAGGGAGAGAGTGCTCAGGATAAGAAGAATCTATCACACGTCCAAGCTGACGCCGTGTGCACGGAGATCGAGCGTCTAGGATATACTCCGTTAGTGCTAGACTGGCGCTGCCGCTCCCCACTACACCACCGCAAGATGCGAGCACCAGCCGCATGGGGGTGTGATGCCGAGATGGTGTGCGCAGTCATAGCACGATGCAAGGCATTCGTCGGTATAGACAGTGGACCAGCCAAGTGCGCCAGCGCGACAAACACGCCGACGCTGGTGGTATGGACAGGACACCATCCAGCTCCATTCCATGACCCAGCTGACAACACTACACACCTTGTACCAACTGGGTACCATGATCTACAACCAGTCTGCAACGATCCCGGAGTGGTGCGCTTCTTTGAGGAAAACTACAACGTAGTGCAATACAGAAATGATCCGGTTGTAGGTGTCAAAGCGTGGCTCTCGGAGGTACTACGGTGACAGAGGTAATGCCAAGACTATTCATCGGAGACTGGCGCGATGCGGAGCGGAGCATAGGACAACTCCATATCGTTACTTGCGCACATGACTCACCAATAACGGGCAATGCTAAGTTTGGTCTGGTGGATGGACCAGGCAACCCCCCAGAACTACTTATTGCGGCTGCCGAGTATGCTGCAGAAGCATACATCAAAGGTAAACAAGGTGTACTCATTCACTGTCATGGTGGTAGAAGTAGGTCGGGGGTCGTAATGGTGGCAACGATGATTAAGATTACTGGGAAACCCCTATGTGAGTGCTACGATCTGTTAATGAACCGACATGAGATAACAAGAATACACCCATACCTGTCTCTATTATTGTTGGCACATGAGGAGTCCCTACGATGAACATTGCACAGAGGTTAATCAAGGCAGACCAAACGTCACCGAAACTTATACTGGTAATCGGCGATGGGATGACAGATATCTACATACATGGTCGCCTGGAGGATACCTGCCAAGAGGGGTGCCAGAAGTTCATTGAAGAAAAACGGATTGCTGTACCAGGCGGAGCGGCAAACGCTGCGCGCTCACTGTCTCACTGGTACACAAGGGCAGTTTTCCTCGGGCCAACCAGAGCCGGACCAACCAAGACCCGGTTCATAGCCAAGGGTGGCGATGGTAAGGACTGGTGTGCATTCCGACACGATGATGACCATGTGAACTTTCACCTATCATTAGTCCGCGAGGAATCGATGTATGCACTCACAAAACTCCCACGAAGACCCAATGCAGTGCTTCTCACCGACTACGACAAGGGGATGCTTACACCGGAGTTCATCAAAGAGGTGATGGATGAATGCAAGAACCAAGATATACCGTGTGTGGCAGACTGCAAACAAGAGCCAATGGTGTACGACGGTTGTGTCGCCAAATGCAACTATAACTACTCCAAACGGTTTGGATTCAATCCACCGGAAGGCAACTGTACGGACATTCCGAGACCATTTGTAATCACTCAAGGATCATACGGCCCAATCATAGTAGAAAGAGGACGAGGAGCAGATAGAGTAGATGGTCATAACCGTTTACCACTGGTCCCGTGTGTAAACCACGTTGGGGCTGGCGACTGCTTCGCCGCACACCTAACACTCGCGCTCGCCCACGGGTTCTCGCTGAGAGATGCCGCTGCCATCGCACACAGCGCGGGGCGGGTGTACGTCCAACATCCACACAACAGACCGCCAAGACCAGAGGAGATAGCAGAGGATATGGAAAACGTCTAGCGCATATCCGAGGGGATGACAAGTGACTCTGACTGAATTGCACAACGACCCAGCGAAGATGGCTGCATTTATGGAGTGGCCATATGAGGATGAGTCTATCATCCACGATCGAATCAGTGAGCTAGAGTATGAGATCACTAAATTGAAGGATCAACTCTACTCAGGACCACAAAGGAACCCATCTCCATTCGCAGAGGAAGCACTAACAGCACCCGAGGCAACGCGCCTGCGATATATAGACTACTATATGGCTATATATCTCCCTCAACCTAAGCAGACGCGGGGCCAGTATGTTCGTGAGTGTGCAAAAGAGGCACTAGGAATTACCGGAAGAAACGTGGAGGGGGTTCGGCAGAAGTGTATTGCCGCCCGACCGGACCTATTCTGCGATACTGATGGAGAGTTCTTGCCAGAGCGTTCCAATCAGAGTATGCCACTTGCACCACGGCGCTTACGTTAGTTCTATCCCCGCAGTCGCCTTGGGAAATTGATATTGACACGTCCCCGCGTTATCGTTATAATTATCACCATATACTTGTGTCGCGTGCGGAGATTAGTAGTGCCAGTATCACCCAAGATCGACTCGTTCAGCAAGCAACCTATCCGAGCAGGGCAACCGCTTCGGACCCCACAGGCCCGCATCCTCAAGGCACTACAGCCAGCTTATCCCAACGACCCGGTGTCCGAGTGGCCATTGGTAACGCGCACTACCATGCGCACCAAATGTGGCATGAGTCCAACAAACAGCATGAACAGAATACTTCACGGTGTCAAGGACGGAAAGAGCAAGCATCTTGGCCTAATCGAGATGGGACTGGTCGAGGCGATAAAATTAGACATAGATGGTGTAGTGGAGTACAACTACAGAATTACTCAGAAGGGGATGGAATGCCTGTCTCGCCAGGTCGCCGTCGAAGGAAACAAGTAGGAATACAAGTATCCTTCGAGGTACACGAGCTGGACAAGGATACAGCCAAGCAGATGGTATTTGCTCACCATTACAGTGGACGCTGTCCAGGCATCAAGTATACCTACGGGTTGTACGAAGCAGGCATCCTTGTTGGATGTGTAGTATACTCGGTGCCAGCGTCCTACACCCTATGCAACGGTGTTTGCGGAGAAGAGTATCGAGGATATGTCATCGAGTTGTCTAGGCTCGTGATAACGACTGAGACACCGAACGCGGCCTCATCTTTAGTGGGACGGTCGCTGGCTGCACTCCCTGACCACATTGTAGTATCCTACGCCGACTGTAACGAGCATGTTGGACATGTCGGATATGTATATCAGGCTACCAACTGGATATACACCGGACAAGGCAACGCCGAGCCAGTATGGCTCCATCCAACAACGGGCGAAGTAGTATCCTACACGCGCCGACACATTGATGACAAGGCTACAGCCCTAGGATTAGACTGGACGCAGCTCATCAAGCGCAGGCAGGTTGGAAAACATAGGTACATCTACTTTACTGGGTCTAAGAGTTTCAGAAGGGCTGCTACCACATCTCTCCGGTATGAGACAGTACCCTACCCAAAGGGGATGACAAGGCGCCATGATAACAACATTATGCAGGTGAAAGATAGGAGAGCGGAAACAGTGTTGTCGATCAGCACACCACTTCCAACCAGAAGATTAAGATAAGACAGCACACCACCGCAGGTTCGGGACGCCAACATCTGCACAAATGATCGATGCCGACCGGCGTCACCCCCTAAGCCGTCTTGGTGGTAGTGGAGCACTTGCACCTTGCCGCTCCATCACAGACTTCGGCAATTCGATTATATTGGGTCGCTCCGTCAGCGCCAACTTGAGTCGCCCCACAGCGATGTCCGCATACTCCTGCGACTGTTCGATCCCGACAAACCGCATCCCTTCTAGTATTGCAGCGCAACCTGTACTGCCGGACCCCATGAACAGGTCTAGGATGGTGCCGCCAGGCGCGCACACAAGTCGGACGAGATACTGCATGAGGTCTAGCGGCTTACAAGTTGGATGTATGGTTGGTTGCGCGACGCTTGCGCTTATTTTCAACTGAGTTCCTGATCTGACACTTTTTGCACCAGGGAGAGATGCCGTCTTTCCTAACGTAATAACAAGTTGAGACTGGTTGCATCTCTCCACACTTCCGACACGGTTTCCACCACTCTCCATTCCGCAATTCACAACCGGAATGGATGCGTTTGTGAGTGAGGTCATCAACCAACTCAAGGTTCTCGATACGGTTGTCAAGTTTGTCTTCATTTTTATGGTGGAGTTCGTATCCTTCAGGAACTGGGCCATTGACCCGTTCCCAAACAAGAACATGCTCCATGAACCACTCAGTTCGTCCGCCACCAACATAGATCCCAATACGTCTATAACCCTTGGCGGTGATGTACCCATGTCCGCGCGAAGTTGTATTGTTTCGTGTTTTAGGCGAGACTGGTGACATGATTTGCCCTCTTGTGTAGAGTATTCTACCATAATAGTATCATAGCCGTCGAGATAGTTTGACTTCCCATGTGGTCTGTCGTTGTCATCCGCTTTGGCAGTGTAGAAGAACCGCGCTGCACTGCCACTATCGTCGTATCCCCGTAATGTTGACCTGTCCCTATTGCCGTGGTTACTACCTACTGAGTCCCCCGGCGTCAGCGGTAGTGGCATCACCGCTGACGCCGACTTTGACTTCGGAAACAACTCTACCACCTCGTCGCTCCCATCGTGGATCAGGTTCGCTGGCCAGCGCCCCTTGTTCGCGTCCACAATCTCCAGACCCCCCATTCCATCGCCATAAACGTTATTGAGATAGTTAGGTTCTCCAACACTGGCGGGACCGCCAGTGTCGCCAATTCGCGTGGCGTCTATGTTTAGTCCACCACACCCATACTCCAGCACATTCCGCGCGGCTGATCCACCGAACGGCTTTCGAGCAAGCACTATCGGCTCATAGCTCGGCTTAAGCGCAGTGCCCCAACCTTGCCACTGGCGAGCAGCATCGGTTACTGGTTCATCACCATCGTGCTCGTGGTATCCGACCTCCTTCGCAGCCTCCTTCCAAGGGCGCTTCGCACCGATCTGGTCCATCCATACATTACTATCTGGACTCATGGGCGTGCGTGTCTTCTCTCGCTCCGCACCCAGCATCTTGTCGATTGCCTTGCTCACATTTTGCGACTTGGGGAAGCCGCTACCGTAGACCCACATTATGCAGTCGATTATCTTGAACCTTGCGTCCTCGATAGCGCAGGCAAGTCGATGATAGGTCCGAGTTCCACCAAACGACAGCAAGTGTGCTCCAGGCTTTGTAATGCGCGATACTTCCTCCCACGTCGCTGGGTCGAATGCGACACCGGTCCCATCCCATATCTGGCCCATGAATCCGCCTGACTTATAGTTATCCTGTTGTGTCCTGTCAGTTCCATCTCCGTTCCGAGTCATGGAACGTAGATGGAATCCTCCTTGAATGAGATTGTAGGGCGGGTCTGTTACAATCGCATGGAACTGCTCTGGTCCCATCTGTGCCATTACATCTCGGCAGTCGCCAACGTACACGACTGCACGACCGCACTCTGATGACCAATAAGGCACTAGTCCTGCCAACGTGCTAGACGACGCAGGCGTCTCATTTGTGGTTCTCTTCGAGACTGGCATGTTTCAACTCCTTCCAGTTAATTCAGTATATCGGTCCAAGAACATACGCTCCGCTTCTACTGAACTAACTGGAATAACCTTGACATTCAACGTTGGGAACACGTCCGTCGAGGTCCAAGAACTACCATCTGCCATCGGACGCATAAGGTCCCTCCCCTCCGTAGCCAACAGTATGTTGTCAGCCCTCTTTACTTCTACTTCGACATCTACACTCCAAACAAGTCCAAACCGATAGGAAACAGCCTCCATGATCTTATGTGCCGCCTCGTCGAGTGCTGTAATACCAATCTGTCTTAGCGACCTCTTGACTGGTCTACACACGTCCGCAAAATATGCCTCTTCTGCATCGTGCAGTAGACCGTGTAAACTGTATGCGCAGTTCTTGCTCACCATCACACTATGCTGAGCCACAGAGTAAAACTGCTTGCAGTGACCACCGAAGCGGCACATTAGTGACAGAGCGTGGGCGACGTCCTCTATGTACACATCTTCGTGGCTCGGTTCTAGTGGGTAGAAGCGCCGGCCAGTGTATGTCTGAATCCAATCGGTTGTCCGATTCATCTAGCTCTCCCCATCACCCGCGTGTACAAATCATAGACCCGCTCGGTCAGCATCCATGATCCGTTACTCTGTGGAGCCTTCCTCAATTCTAGCACGTCTATCTTGCGCAGGAACATCAGATAGTTGAGGAGCCTGTCCGGCGTCATGCCGGTCCACGTCCCCAGGGCGCCCTCCATCAGTCCGCCGCACTCCTGATACGTCCGCCCTCCGGCCTTCGGGTTGGGCGAGCACAGCCACCCAGCGATGTCCAGGCTGTACCCGTGCGCCGTGTCCAGTGCGAGCTTCCTCACTATGCGCATCACGTCCGAATCAACCGACTGTTTGTTGAGGGTGACTGCCAAGCAGGATGCCATCCTAACATTCTGCCTCGCTAAGCGGGATGGCATCTCCTTTATATCGTACTCTTCCTTTTTGGTCTTGCTCTCCACCGGCCTCGCTCGGAGATCGGACGACAACTCGGCCAAGTCAATGCAGTAGTCCTCTACTGCGGGGGACAACTCTATCTTGCCCAGTTGCTCCTCCACGTTCGCCCGGAGCCAATCCACGTACCCCCCGGTAAGGGCGTGCGCTAGGCGGGTCTTGGGGTCAACCATCGACCCGGCCGTGCCGTTGACGGCCTCCATCATGGCGGACCTCTCGGATCGGAGGGCGCTGCGGGCGATCTCTCGGCGCTCGTAGTTGTCCGGGTCGTTTATTATGAATCGTATGAAGCGGTCGCCCAGCTGGCTCTGGTCGTGGTCCATCATCCTCTTCGTGCCGGCCCTTATCCAAGGCGTGCGCAGGGCCGTATATATCCGATCCTTGTCGGTGTTGCCGTAGGTGGTCGAGGTCTCCCCGTCGAATATGCGCCGGACCTTGCCCATAAGCTGTCGGTACTCTGGGGACGATCCCAGAGTGTCGAACTCGCACGTGATCCACGTCTTGCCGTTGGCGCGCGATATGAAAGAGCAATCCTTGCTCCCGTCCTCCGACAGTTTGTATCCGCTCACCAGTTTGGTGACGTTCTCCAGGTGGATGCAGTGCCCCGATACCAACAGCCCCCTGCATATAGTGGTCTTTGCCGATCCTGGATTGCCAATGAGGTCGACAAACAGCTGATTTCCCCCCTGCTTCGTGGACGCGCAGACCGCCAGCAATACAGCCAGCACATCAGACAGCTCTTGGCGCCATCGCATTGCAGCAATCCACGCCACCTCGCACTCGCGCCACGTGCAGCATGGCTGCGCCTCAACTCCAGCGTGGTACACCAGTTGGCCATTGGGCAGTGGGGTGTGAGTCGGCAGGAACCAGCTTGCCGGCGCTGCTTCAACCTTCGCCAAGAGTTCCGCCAGTGCCTTGCTCTTATCCGTTGCCTCGCTCAGGTGGTCGCGCACGTCCCACCCACTAGGTCTAGTCAGGTCGTAGCCTTCTTTCCCCCATCTTACCCACCGCACTGACGCCGCGAGGCCACTCAACCTCCTCGTTACCCGGTACATCCCGTCGAACCCAGCCCGAGAGGTCCGCCCGTTGTCCGTGCGCGGGTGGTCCGAGTCAAACCACAGGGTCACATCCTTCCCACGACACATCTCGGTCCACTCATCACGCCAAACGTTACACCCAGGGACGGCAACCACACTGCTGTCCGTCGGTCGAGCCGCCTCCCAATAAGCCATGCCATCCCAAGGCCCCTCCATTATGTCCATCTTCGGGCGTGATGGGTCGAAGTCTCCGATGGGCAGGTGCAGTGCGTGGACCTTGCCTTCCGGCCATATACCTGGAGTCGGCAATAGGCGCCACACCCTCCTGTCCTTCTCCTTCATGTATATGCGCCGGTAGACCTGGTCTAGTCGGCCGCCGGTCCCGTATCCGGGCACAAGCCAAGTGCCATCCGCCACCTGAGCCACACCCCACGCCGCCACGGTTTCCGGGGACACGCGGCGGTCGGCCGCTACGGCGTCTAGGAACGCCGTGGCCGCGTTCGGGCGGGCCGGGCCGATACGGTTCCCTATCCCGCCACCGCCATGTTCCTGGGGCATCCTGGACGCATTACGGGTATGTGCCCGTTCGTACACTAGACGGACGAAAACTAGACTGTTCCCACCACCGTTCTCGGTCCCTGCCCCACAGACGAAGCAGCGCCATAGACCGGTGGCTACATCGACCGAGAACTTCCCATCCCTCCCGCAGAATGGGCAATCTCCAACTGCGTGGGAGCCTTGCGTAGTAAGGTCTACACCGTGGAAAGTGTACGGACGCAAGCGGTCTGGCTCAGCTAGTGCTCGCACTGCGGATACTGGCATCAATCACACTCCAGATTGCGTATTTGTTGGAATAGTGCTCTTCGTGAGCCTATCCAGCCTGTTTAACTCTATAACACGTGCCCAACCAAGTGATTCATCTGGATGTAATTCCTTGACGGAGCACCACTCCCTCATCACTTGCTCATCACCAGTTGCTTCAAACCATTTATCCCAGTCCAATATCAGCCGGCATTCTGCAATCGTCATATCGGTACCTCCTTCGCCTACGACTCGTGCTCAGTCCGCTCTACTCTTGGCAGGAATCCAACGTCTCTAGCAAGAGTGCGCAACGTGGTCAAACACTCAGAACAGAGGTCGTGGTATAATGCGCTGCTGGCTGTATCCACCTCACCCCCAAGTGGGTGCCAGAACTTCTTGTCGCACCGAACACATATTGAATTGCGCTGGTCCTTCACGTCGTTATCTGTTGTCATATCGGCCCCCCTTAACCAAGATCAGACTCGTAGAACTGGGCATCGTACGCGTCATTCCGACAGGAACAGCAGGCTATACAGTGACACCAAGTCCCGTCAAGCTTGATACCATCACACGCTTGCTTGCACATCTCGTCGCATGTACACGGATCGCCCACATATGTGCCGTCGGGTGGGTACTTCTGTTTGCCGATGTCTGTTGGTTCATCATTCATATCGGCACCTCCTTAGCCCATGACTCGTCGTGATATGACAAACTCACGGGCGTTGGTATCCGTGGTATCAAGTCCTCCCCTGACTGCTCCATCAGCCCCTTGAGGACCATTGCTCTCGGCAAATTCTCTTCTGGTATCGCCCCACGCGGAAAGTCGAATATGATCTGGTCGTGTATCTCCAGTATAACATGAGCGTCGAACCCGTCCCCCCGCCACTCAGCACACTGATCGGAGCATCGTACTAGTGCGGTGTTCTTGCACCAGCACGCGGTCCCCGAGGTGTGGTAGTTGAACGGGGTGGTGCTGAGTACCCGCCCGTCCTCTGTGCGCGAGGCTAGAATCGGATACCCGCGCGTCGGGTCCACGGTGCGGTCAGGCAAAGTCTCAACGTAGCCGCTCTTCTCAGCTAGTCGTAAGTAGTGGAGTTGCAGCGCAGCCAACTTCGGAAAGTTCTGATCGACTAACTCGAATGCTCCGTTACGTCTGGCCAGCATGTCCGCCTTCCGCTTGCCGCACCCGTACTGCTTTGCCAAGTCGAAGAACTTAGATTGTTTGTATAGCTTTGGGCACTCGTGTTTGAATGCCCCTTCCACTTCAGCGCGTGGGTGGTACTCATCTGGATATAGCACCGACGCCGTAAGGCAGTATAGGTTTCCCCAGTACGGCGGTTGGTCCGGTTTCTCGAACACCTCCAACATCTTGGGTTCACCTGACTCGTAGGCAGGTATCCGGCGCTCGATGGACTTGAAATCCATACTCCACCACTCACGCCCTGGAAGTGGTCCAAAGCACGCGCGATTACTAATCTCCTTCGAGTCCCCCGACACATTCTGTAGGTTGGGTGAGTTCGACCCCCAGCGCAGATGATCCGTAGCGCACGGGTTGAGCGATGCGTGGATACGGTAGTATCCAGGGTGTTCTGGCACCAGCACCCAGAACCGCCGGTACGCCTCCTTGTAGGTCTGTGACGTATCATACGCCCGCTTGTCTAGCAGGAGGCTCAAGAACTCGTGGGCGGTCCCGTCTGTGGTCGCTAGGTACTCAGCCATAGCCTCCTTGTCTAGAGATGCCTCGACAGCCTTCTTACCGCCGCCGTATGGCACACTGATTACTGACAGTGCTAGGTTGTCCCGCTTTGTCACAACGAGTTGATGAGACATCCCGGCCCGCTTGCGCGATGGCTTGGCACACTTGGGGCACACTTCGCCATTAGGACTCTCACCCTTCCAGTGCTTGACCCTTTTAGTGTAACTACATCTCGGGCATGACTGCTGTATGGCGCCGTAGAAGAAGTCGCGCATGTTGTCGTTTATCGATGCGCCGTTAGCCAACTCCAACTTGTGCCCATACTCACTGGCAATGGCGACTAATGTGTCCTCGATCTCGGCGACGTGCTGCCCATGCTCCTGTATGGTTGCCTCCGTGTATGTACCGATGGCCGTCACCCCGTAGCACTCCATCTCGCAGGCCACGCGTGGCAGTTGCAGGCGGTGCTCGTAGATGGCCCAGTATCCACGCTCGCGGATCAGTCGCTCCATCTCCAGCCCGAGGTATAGGGTGTGCTCTGAGTCGGCGTTGGCGTACTTGGAGCAGGCGGTCATCCAATCTTGATCTAGTTCCTGTTCGTGGAGATGTCCGTTAGTAACAAGTTCATTTGCCAGCGCGCGAGGCAGCCACATGTCGTTCTTCCAAGGCTTATCCTCGTCGCGCTTTGACGAAGCCTTGACCGATGGCATTCCAGGCACACCCTCGTCCGCTAGTTTCCAGCTTGGGTAGTCACGTTTGGCGATGGCGCGACACGCCTGCGTAACTTCCTTGACGTGCAGCTCGTGTGGCTCGATGTCTGTGCCAAGGTATTCAATGCACATCCATGTTAGGTCATGGCGGTGGTTGGATGCGAGTAGGTGCCCCATCACCAACGTGTCGCGCACCTTCGGCCACGGCAGGTCGATGCCGATGGTGAGGAGTGCTCTAATATCAAACTTGGCGTTCTGTAGGTAGATTAGGTCGGCAGCATAGATGAGTTCAGTGATGTCGGCCAAGTCTTCGTGAGGTATCTCTGGCCAACGTGTTCGCGGATCAACTGGCCATTCCCAGAACCGTATGGTTCCATCCTCCGCACAGGTCGTGACCAAGAACGGTCTCGCACCGTGTACGAGGTCTAAGCCGGTCGCTTCGGTGTCGAGGGAGATTATCACTCGTCCCCCTCCCCGCCGGCGTCGAGCAGGTGGGCGACCTCCGGCAGGAACAGGCGCACCGCCGCTCGCACCCGACCGTAGTTGCTGGGTGCATTCCACAGTCGGCACCGGCCCGATGGGTGCGGCAGTACCAGTCTGACCCCGCAGGTCTCGAACGGTCTGTACCGCACCCCAAATGCGGAGCACACCGCCTCCAAGTAGTCGCGGCGACCCATCTTCAGTATCAGGCGGCAGAGTCGGTGCCCGCTGCACCCGTCGGGTGCGGGATACAGCGCGAAGTGGGGGTCGCTCCTGTAGGGATTGGACTCGCCGACCAACAGTGGCTTGGACCTAGGTGATGCTGGCATGATCATTCATCTCCACCCTCGCTGTACCCATGCCCGACCAACCACGCCTCGTAGTTGGCGAACACCGGGGGATACTCCTTCCCGAACAGAAGTAGTCGCCACTTCTCCCACCGCGCCGTTGGTCCCAAGTATGGTGGTGGCTTTACTAGCTTGGCCTCCTTGAGAACAAGCCTGCCGTGGGCCATGATTGCGTCGTACTTCTCTTGGTCTATCTCATCCTTGTCAAGGATGGCCCTCAGCCTGCCGTCGTGGATGAAGTTGTGGCAGCAGTGGCACAGCGCCACCGTCTCGACGTAGGTCATCCGACCGGCGCGGTAGTTGATCCTGTATACCTCGTGGCCCTCAAGCCACTGGTGGTACTTGGCCAGCCTCTTCGGCACTCCGCAGGCCGTGCAGTGGAAGTCCGTTGCGGAGTACGCCGCCCGCCGCGTATCGTTCCACCACTCGGCACCGAGTATGATGCGCGGTACTACTCGGTGCAGTGGCTTCACGGTGTTATTGCATAACAACACCTCGGGCCTGCGCTTCCAACTCGGCGGGCGGAGCTTGGCAATGTTGTCAGCCAGTCCCATAGTCGGCTCCGTGGGAATCGGACCCACAACTGCCGGCTTATAAGGCCGGTGCTCTACCGTTGAGCTAGGAGCCGTCAAGCCGAGACCTTTACTCGGTGGGGTACCGACCGCGCCCTCACGGGTAGCGGAATCTCGGCGTTGGATAAAGGGCAACCGGTCAACTATCCTATTGACTAAAGGGTCTTGCGAGTTTTAGGTCGGGTGCCCGCCCCGACTTGAGTGACGCACACTCACCCACGATTGCCCTTGCAGCGTCTACTCCAACCACTCCCACTTGACGGCAACCGACTTCTTCGACCGGATATCCACCACGTCCTTGCCGTCTTTGGTCGTCTTGACGGTGCAGGTCTTGGCGGTGGCGTCCACCGTGATGACCTCAACTTCCTGCGGCGGGAACTCCTCGCTCTTGTTGTTCTTCAACTTCGCGCCGTCCTTGGTGCGCTTGGCGAATTTGTGCTTGCTTCCGACGGTCGGAATCTTCTCTGCAGTGGTGGTAGGTGCAGTAACTGGAGCGCTGAATGGTTCTGGTAGGTTGAGAACCATGTCCCCTACCTGCGCCCAATCGGCTGCGCCCCCCGTCTGCTCCTTCGTCCACCCAGCGGCCCATGCCAGCTCCTCTAGCCTTCTGGATGCTTCGGCACCGTTCTCGGTATCACCCTTCGGGTCGCGCATCGCGGTCTCGACCAGTGAGGCAACCTCGTCGGCGGGATCGTAGTCACCCCCTGGCTGGTATTGTAGGGGCGGGCCACTCGTCGGTGGCGGTGCTGCCCCGCGCTGGGCTGCCGTCTGGGTCTGTGGTGATGTCTCGAACTCGTTGAATGGCGCTGGAGGGGTTGGTGCCTCGGTGACACCAGCAGCCGGGTTGAACTGCCCATTCCACTGTGAGAGTCCGTGCCAAGTCTCGAACACCATCTCCTCGTTAGGCTTCGTCCCCGGCGGTGAACCGGGTGGCAGAGGCGGCGTCCACCCACGAGTGGAGAACTCGATGTAGACCGGGTTGGTCTTGGCGCGTACTGGGTCGCAGAGGGTCTTCATCGCCGCAAAGTAGTACGCCTCGGTGCGCTGCCCAGTCGGATCGGTCTGCTGCGTCTCGTTTGGCGGTGCGATACCTAGCAGCTTGAAGATGTTCTGGAACTCGTACCAGTTGTCGCTGAAGCTCTGCGCCTTGCGCTGCCCCTTGGCTGCCACGTCGCACAGCGGGATCACGACCTGCGTAACCATGCCCGCCACCTTCTCGCCGTTGTGCTGCTCGGGTGCCATCACGATGGCGCTGGCGCGGAAGAAGGTCTCCCCCTTTGGCGTCTTGCTGTTGTCCTCCGTCTGCTGTTTGGTGTACATCGTGCTCAGTTTGGCCACTCCGGCACGGATTCCACTTGGCAGGCGTCGGTTGCCGGTATCCACCGGCTTGTCGTGGTGCTCGGCGTTGGCCTGCGCCACACGCGCACCCATGCGTACGGCGAACGAACTCATCTGCGTCTGCACTGGCATCTGTCTCCCCTTTCGTAATGGGATGGGTTATGGTGATTGTCGCTTGTAACTATACTTCATCATTGTCGCCGTCGTCGTCGCGACCGACATTGTAGCCTTCCAAGAATCCATCAAGGAAGGCCATCGCGCTCTTGGAGTGACCAAAGGTCACTGGCTCGCCGCCGTCTAACAAACCAATCACCTCTAGTTCACCAGGTCGAAACTCCCACGATATCCCCAACAGGTTGTTGATACGGCTCAGAGCCACCTCGATGTCACGAATGTCCCGTTCTGGAAATACTCTCGGCGTGTGTGTTTTGGTCATGGTTCCTTGCCTTCCACATTATACCTTGAGTGCTGGGATGTACGCCGCCATCGCCGCGTACAGACCCTGCGGGTCTGGCGCGGTGACGAACTCCGGCATGTCCCTGTTGTACTGCCATCGTCCTCCGGCCGCGAAGTTTGGATGGTAGAGCAACCGAAGGTGGCGCTGGCGCTTGCCAGTACCTACACGTTGAGTAACTGGTGGTGCCGGCGTACCGTCAGGATTCTGCACTGGAATCACCATCTCCTGCGTCACCTCGTCCTCGTATATCTGGACGACGTACCCGCAGTTGTCTTGGAGCCATTGTGCATTTGTCGCCCCTAGCGCCGGCGCCATGAATGACCCCATCTGCATCGTGTGCAGAATCTTGTTCTTGCCGCCTCGGTCCTCTGCTGCGTTGTGGTCCTTCTCCTGCGCTAGTATACCAACGTTGCAATTAGTGAGACCCAAAAGTGGTCTCACTGTTTCGCGCAACTTCTCAGCGCGTTGTTGGTACACTCCGTCCGGCACGAACCCCCACGATAGTATCTCTGGTACTTTAGGCAGCCCCATCAGCTCAACTAGCACGATGTCTTGCAGCGAGGTGATTGTATCTAGGAACACCCATGCAAAGGGGTTGTTGGTCGCCAACTCGTTTGCGATAGCAACCACCTTTGCGCTTCCTTTCACCTTGTCGCCCAGTATCGGCTTGTTCGGTGGTGTCACTCTGCTTATTATTATACCGGGCACGTCCGATATGGAGTCTGCCCCACCGTTCTCGTCTGGCTCGGAGCTGATGATTAGTGATGGCTTGCCGGTCTTAGCCATAGCAGCTTTGGCTATCATCGCCGCCAGTGTAGTCTTTCCACTATTGTGAACCAAGATACCACCAGCCTCGAAGTTGTGGTATGGACTTGCCACCTGGATATCGTAGGTGTTCTCCACACCGATTACCTCGATAGCCACGATTGGGTCCAGTTCGGCGTAGATGCCAAATCTGTCTCTAATGGCATCGTGGTGGAATCTTCTCTGGTGCTCGCCGCCGCTAGTAGTTAAGAACAAGTTCGACAGGTCATCATTGAATGGGTTCTCGTCCAAGTGGTGAATCTCCGCACCATTCGGAACGTGCCACAGTTTGCTGACCTCTTCGATACTCCTCCTATTAAGGAATAACAGGTAGTCTTGCAAACTCATGCCGTTCTCGTTGGCCTCGTACACAGCATATGTCAGTTTGATTCGGTAATAGACGCAACCGTTAACCACCTTCATCTTGCCGCGCGCGTGGTTCTTGACAAATACTTCCTTTCGGTACGGTCGCGGCTTTGTCCCACCCTTAGAGCGTCTGACCCTTGGGTTTACCATCAGTCGTGTTCCAACTAACAGGTCACTCAAGATGGCGTACCCAGTCTCAGTCAGGAAGCGATGATCCGCCGTAGCTTTGATAGACTTACCAGTAGCGGTCGTTACCCGAAATACTTCGTTGCGCCCGCTCTCGCTGACTCCTTCAATGTGATTCTGAAACACCCTTCCGTCATCCGTAACCGATGAGATGTAGTACAGCGAATCCACCGTCTGCGGTCGCTGATAGTGCCCTTTACCTGGTCTGCGCAGCCCGTTAAACCTCCTGAATAGGAGTTCGAGGGTTCCGCCCTTGCCATTCTGCGGCCTCCCTTCAGTGTCGTGGATAGTGTACCTGATCGGGGTATCCCCACTCAGGCAACGATTGCGCCCGTATATGCACAGCTTGGCCCATCGAGCGACGAGTGAGGTAGTCGGTACAGCTGTAGCCAGTATCGACCCGTTTGGGAACTCAGCCGTCGACTTGGGTGGTGCCTGTCTACTTACGGATGGCATCGTTGAACGCCTTCATAAATGGGTCTTGGTCACTGGATGGTAGTGCGAGTCCAAGTGCTACTAAGCCGTCCCACGTCGCAGTACCTGCCTCTATCATCTTCTTGGCCGTACTGTAGCACATCATGCACAACCCGCGTTTCAAAGATTGTGCGACCGGCCTCTGGCACTTTGGAATCAAGCACTTGGTCGAGCCAGCAGTTCCTAAGTCGTCGGTTGTCATTGCAACTCCGTGAACATAGTCTCGACTCGTCTGAGTCCAGCTTCCGAACCATTTTCCATGTACGAGTCGTACTCTGTTGCACCGCCCTCCTCCAAGGCACTCCATACACCGAATGGGGTGCGGTAATTCATACACCCGACAGGTTTGCCGGTGTTGGTGATACTAATATGGTGCATGATCTGACCAGTCACTTCATCATACCACCTGCACACCGTTTCCAGCAATGGATCCAAGCAGGTCTCACGGAACACCTGCACATCCTTCGCGCTGATCTCCGCTCGCACCCTAAAGAACCAGTACGCCGGGTCGTCGGCGATGTAGTCGCGGCGCAGGCGCTCGTAGAACTCGTCGGCGGTCTCGGCGGGTGTTAGTTTGGTCTTGGTTGCCTTAGCGGAATGTGGCTTGATACTGCCGACGCCGCCGGATAGTGGCCGGCGCACCACGTTGTAACGTACCCCCTGAATTGGTCTCCTCGGCTTCCAGGCTCCGTTGTCTTTCCATACCCCTGCGTGTTGGTCCGCCTCAATTAACGCTATCAGATACATCATCGTCTGCAGGTCAAACTTGAGCTGCCGCTCGACCTGTAACTTGTCGATGTCCCCTTTCGTCTTGTTCTCTTGGAGGTAGATACCCTCCCTCCACTCAATTTGCTCACCTGTAACACTGACGCCAGCTATTCCAGGCTTGATCAGGTCCACTGAGTCAAACTTCCCGCGCAGACGCACAGTCCGCCCAGACAGCAGGGTGTACGGTACGTCGAACACCTGCTCCTGCATCAGCGGTGTGCGGTTCTGCACGTCTGGGTGCTCGGACCAATACTTGACGTACTCTGGAAACTGGACCAGGCACACATTGTACCACTTCTCAATCTCGTCGCGCTGTAGTGGATACTGGCTAATCTGCTCTCGCGCGTGTTCGCGCAGACAAGCCAGATAACATGCCTCTGATCCATACTTTTTGGCATGTGATTCCTCGCAGACATGCCACATATTGCCGTATCCAAGGTTCTTGTTCCACTTGTCCGGCGGCTCCAGTCCCAACACGTACTTGAGGCGGAACCGCTCGCGACATGACAGGAACCGCACGAGCATGGATTGGGTGATGCCACCTAGCGGTCCCTCGGCGCATGGTCCCTGCCACAGTGGATTGTCGTTGTCGTGGCGGGATGGTGCGGCAGTGATGTTGGTAGCAAGGCGAGACCGTGGGATACACGGCTCCTCTAGTTCACACTCCGCTCTATTGCACCTGCGACACAGGCCAAGCGCAACGTCCCCATTGCTGTCCTTAATGGAGTCTGGGGCATCGGGGTCGCCGGTTCTGTAGAGATCGTGCTCAGGGGGAGCAGTAGATAGAGCCTCTATGCTCCGTATCAAGGCAGCGTCTTGCTCAGGTGTAGTACACCCAAGGAACTCAGAAAGGAATGGTTGCTGCGTCGTAGTCAGCTCTGAGCTGTTCTCGCGGCGTGAGACTGGCATAGTTTCCCCAATTCGTAAATGCTGGACGACCTGATTGTAACATATCCTCTACCGCGCGGCGGAGAACGACGACAGTTTTTTGCACCGCCATCTGCTTCTGCGCGAGTGGCATCCGCAATATGGCAGCTGGGTGGACGATATCCACACATGGTACGTTGTCATGGTGGTCGATGTATTCTGCTGCAAGGGAGCCGACGCACACGATCAGCTTTGGTTGTGCAATGTTGATGAACTCAATCAGGCGCGGGCGGCAGGCTAGTATCTCGTTGTGCTCCGGCTCATTCTCCCCGCGCTCCTTGGCCTCGCGTGGGAAGCAGCATACAAGATTAGTTAGCGCATAGGTTACTGTTGGCGACAGCGCTCGCCCGATGATCTTGTCCAGCAGGCTCCCGGCCGGTCCATCGAACGGTACACCCCGCGCATCCTCCGACGCACCAGGGGCCTCGCCGATGAAGAGCACGTCGCATGGGACCACACCGCGCGCCAAGCATATTCGGTCGCGCTGGTAACATAGCGCACAGGCGCTGCAATCCTTCCATCGGGTTACATGGTCGGTCCAAGCACTCATTTACACCCTCATATCCCGGCACGATTCACACTGGCTCAGGTAATCGGGGCCGATGGTTTTGCGGAATTCCCAGCAGCGCTCGACCAGTTTCGGCACCACAAAATCATCATGAAACTTGGTCGGCTGCTCCCCCGCCCGCGCGCCGCAGCCGGCCGATCAACTGCAAGACGATGTCGAAGTCCTCAGTGCAATAGTCAACCTCGCCCAGCACGTCACGTTCCAGCACGTCCGCGAGTTCGCGGTCGGTCAATGTCTCTAGGAGCACAGACGCCTCCGCCGCGAGAACCATCGCCAGGGTGCGCTCCTCTCGGCGTTCCTGCCGCGCCCGCTGCTCTGCGGCGCGGCAGGCGTCCACGCGGCCGGAGCCACCACAATCTTGACAGGCGTGCTCGTACAGCGTCGCTACGATCTGCGCGGCCTGGGCGTCGGTGAGGGGAGGGATGTTCAGCTCGGCAGCCTGTTCCGGCGTCAGCGGCGTGTACTCAGAGCCGAGTATGCGGCTGATCTTCGCGTGGTCTACTGACACGGTTGCTCCTAACATTATAATAATGTAACCACTTCCGGCCGCATTCCCCGGTTCCCCGCCCGGCGTGCCCTAGGAACGCACAGCATGGCCCTAGACGGCGTTATCCGGGGGCGAATGGGATTCCCTACGCCATGATTATAACAATGCGGTTCTAGGCCGTCAATAGCAGATTCCAAAAAAGAAACCGGCGCATCGCACTAGACGAAGTTCGCATGTAGTGGTATGTCCCCTGAGTCGTAGCCAGCATACTGGGTCGGGTCAATCTCCCCATCCCGCACTCCCTTGAGTATCTCATTGCTGTGGTGGAAGACGCACCCAGGACACGTCCGAGCTGGGTCCGCTATCAGCGAGTGCACTGGTGCGTCGTATATCGAAGCCACATCCTGCCATCTGCACACGCGCCACGGATTAGCAAACTGGTGCTCTGCCGCTTCATTAAGGACACAGCTATCGCAGGGATACACCCACCCATCACAGTTGAGTACCGGATGGATGTACCCCAAGTAGCAGGCGTGTGGCGCCTTCGGTGGCTTCTGCTGTACGAACACAATAGTTGGGTCAATCGCATCTGCCATTATCTGCAGTTGCTCACATCGGCGCGGTATCAGACTTGGCTCTAGGCAGTTCGGCAGAAGTCGGACATACTTTGGCTTGTATATCCTGACGTAGAACTCGATCTGATTCATTAGCTCAACCATGCGCGACTCAAATGGCCAGTCTGGTGGACGGTTCTTGTCCCCCGAGAGCAGATCCAACTTGGTTGACACCTTCCCGTGGTGTGGGTCTGCTGGCTCTTGGTACAGGTCGTGCGCGACGTAAGAGAACCCAAGGGTCGTCTTAGCTGGGTCGATGTCTGGGACGTACACCTCGCGCTCGATATGGTCGAGTCCCGCCATTGAGATGCGTACCCACGTCAGCTTGTCGAGGGTGTCGGGAAGGACCGTGCCCCATGATTCTCGTATAGTAGTACGAACTCTGTAATCATTAGGTTCGTACACGGATTGGTCGAAGGCATGTCGGTACTCGTATTTCCGCAACGGCATCCCGTTAGTAATAAGGCCAATCTCCAACCCACGCGTGTGAATCGCGCCTACCACGTCATTGAAGTTCGCTCCACTCTTTTTGCATTTGTAGAGGATCGGATTGCCCCCACCGCTGAGAATCACTGCCTTGAGTCCGTAGCGCTGGAGAATGTTGAGATACATCATCACATCGTCGAACACGAGCGAATCACCGGCGCGCGCCTGTACTGAGCAGAATGCGCAAGTATGCTGGCACACGTCGGTCAGCATTACGTGAGTCACCACCGGTTGCCCCTGTCCATTGCGCAGCTTCGCCATTACTTCTTGATGGGCAAAGAATTTGTGCCCTGTCGAGGTGAAGGTATCGTTGAGCGCGGTCATTGTGTGTCCCTCTTGTACTCCCCACACCACCAGTCGTCCTTCGTGAACGCCAAGCCGGATTGTGAATCAGGCGGCTGCACGGCTGGTGGAAATCTTCGGCAGCACCTATTACCATTAGGCAGCATGATCGAGAAACTACAGGTAGCGCACTGCTCAGCTGTCTCGGTCAATATCATAGCCAATACAGTGCTCTCCACAACATCACCTTCTATAGAGGCGACTTCCTGAACACGACCAATGGCTCGGTGCCGCCGGATGGTCCTGTTGTGTCAACGATCTCTGCACTCGGCCACAGCGATAGAATGCGATGTCTGTCTATGTTGCTCCACTCCTCGACGACATATAGACCGCCGTGCTTCACGAACGGCCACAGCCAGTATAGCGTCAGGAGGGTGTTATCAAGGTGGTGTGTAGCGTCCTCGACGATCAGGTCAAACCGCCGGCCTGCCGCCGCGCGCTCGCAATCCTCGCGCTTGCGCTGGTCGCCTAGGTGAAACTCAATCCTATCACCGTGCGCCTTGTCGCTAGGGTGGATATCGAGGCCGACGCACAGCGCGTTGGGGAAGATGTCGCGCCACGCACAGAGGCAGCTTCCGTCAGCGATCCCAACTTCCATCATCAGCTTGACGGCATCCCTACTCCGGTTGGGGAATAGGGACTCGTAGGCGCCACCGTAAGAGTGATTAGCGCCATGTTTGTCAGTTCCGTTGATATGGCGACCTTCAGCGTCACGAACCTCATACGAGCTAAAAATCTCAGCTATCGTCTGCATTGGTAAAGTCCTCCAACTTTTCTCGTGCTCGTACCAACTAGTGTAGCATATACTGGTATTCGTCCGTCTGGACCTCTTCAGGGTCCAAATCATCCATACGGGTGGCTTTCTTCCAGAACTGTTATTCGATGGCGCAGGTCTTCTTCGGTGTCATTCATTTTTATGCCACTAATTATGGTCATACTTACCATGTTACTCCACCAGCCCTGTAGCACTCTTTGACAAACGCCTCCGCCTCCCGGTCCCTGTCGCTGATGTGGTCGCTCCCCTGCCCGGTGTAGTACCATCCATATTTTCGGATCAGGTCTAAGGTCTGCTCCTGCACGTCCGGCGGTACGACCTCTCGCCAGAACCGCGCCTCCCGCGCTAACCATCCCGGCGTGTTCGCCTTGACGAATTCGCACGTCACTGGATGCTTGAGTATATCCAGTGCGCGCGTACCGCCCCACAAGTGGGCAGCTTCGGCGTTGCCAAACATCTCAACCGCCTCTAACTGTCGCTGCGGGTCCGGCATCGACGCACCGTAGAGAGTTTGAAGTGGTAGATTATCGGCGCGGTGTGTGGTCAGTGCCGGGCATACAGTGTATGTGTACCCACAGTCGACTGCCCAATGGTAGAGTTGCTGCCCAGGCTCATACCATCCTGGCCCCTTAAGCTGGCCCGAGGGTTGTTCTCTTAATATTGTTCCATTGTGCCACCCGCGTTTCTCCGCGAATGGTCCGGCTATCCAATCTTTTAATCCCTGAAGCACTGCTGCTGGATTCTCAGAGAGCGGCAGATTGTTGTCGAGTGGTGAAGTTTTCTCGAAACTCGGCCCCCACCGTAATTCATCTTGTGGTGCTCCTCCTAGAAGGGGGCCACCTTTGCACCATTTCATCATATCGCGCAGCACATCCCCACGGTAGAGTGTACAGGATGGGTTTATAAATTGCTCATGGTGCCACATACCTACAGCGAAGTCGTTCAACCCAACAGCATCATCAAATCTAAACTGGTCCATAAACCACTGCAACCATGTCGGTCTCAGCGCGAGTACATCCGTCTCCATCGCCATCATGAAGTCGAACTCGTAGTCCTCAACTATGCAATCCAGCGCCGAGGCATGGAACTTGTTTGACTTATGATTTGGGATGACGACAACCCTGTCGCTCAGGTCTGTATCAGTGATACCTCTGATCGCAGGCGACCACGGTGAGTTGTCTACAACGACAATCTCGATCTCATAGTATCCTTTAATACGCGGCGGATTGCGCAATAGGGCTGAGACACAGGTCTGCGTCCAGAAACCACGAGTGACTGTGTGGGATTGCGACGACAATCTTCTTCATATCACCCTCCTTTTCTCACTAGAGAGCCTTCTGTTGTAATTGGATTCACTCCAAGTCACGAACCGCAGATTACCTGGTTCCGCCAGTTAGGTTTTGAGCGAGTACGTCGGCTTCTCTCCCGCAAGTACATCTACAAGTAAACCTAACTCGCCTTCGGTCGGATGTCCTTCTAATTACCGTCCAGCTTCCGTATACTTCACCAAGAGTAATCTTGCTCCCAATAGTCATATCTCCCCCCTCAACTAGAGCATGACATCTCGAAGGTGACAACTTAAAGAGTTGCCCCAGCACTTTGTACGTGAATCCCATCTTGCGATGTCTAAGCAACTCCACAACCACTCTCACCGGCTTACGGTGATTCCGCGCTATCCTCCTCGCGTGCTCCCGGCGGAGGCACCCACAGCTCTTTGTACTTCCTCTCCTGAGAAGAGTAGACTTCACCTCGCAAGTATTCCCACACTTGCATCGACATAGCCACACCCAACCTCTTCCTATAACCCGAACCGGCTTGATTGCTTCCAACCTACCGAATGGGTTAAGTGGAACTAGGTCTAACATTGCTAGATGCTTGCCAACAATCTCCAGTCCATACCGTCGAACGCGGCTCTATGCGCTGCGTTCGGTATAGGCAGGTCCGCGTCCACTCGCTCTCGCAGTAGAGCCAGCAGCCCGTCCCAACTGTGACCGGCGGCGATGTTGAGGTACATCATCACGACTGCCATCGACCGGCTGCCAGTGTGGCAGCACACCAGTATCCTCTTGTGACGACCGATCAGGGCTGATAGGGCGAGCGCAGCGGCGCAGTAGGAAGTTGCTGGGTTTCCAGGACCGTCTATCAAACCCACCTGCATGTACTCTACGTCTGGCCAACCCATGATGCCGCGTAGGTCTTGCGCCACGTTGAGTACCCCATCTATCTTGGACGCTCGGACATCGCGCCAACTGACGGAGGAATCCCCGATCCAGATGTTGTCAGTGAGTTGGGTCAAGCTGCCCCCAACTGTATTAGAGTGTCGTCGCGCTTCTGACCAAAGCAGTTTCTACAGACTCCCCGTGGGTGCAACTCCTTCGCTTCCAGTATCCGGCGCTGCTCCGCGTAGAATGCCTCCGTCTTGGCGAACATCTCTGCTGGGTCATCGCGCAGGACGTTGCCGAAGATGATCTCTTCCTCTAGGTCCATGCAACAAGCAATAACGTTCCCAGTTGCACCGAAAAACCAATGGCCGAAGTCTGCGTATGGGCAGCCGTTGTAGTGGCAGGTCGCTATATCCTCCATTAGTCCTGTCCACGGATTTATTGCGCAGTTGGAGTGAACAGTGATTGGGTATCCTTCCCACGTCCTGCGCCACGATTCCTGCTCCGCCTCCGATACCCACTTCGACTTGTGGCTGACAGTGATGAACTCCACATTCTTCGGTGGGGCGTACAGCACTTCCTTGAGATATAAGATTGTATTCGCATAGTTGTTACCTGTGTTGTCGTGGTTGTATGGATGAAAACTCATCATATACCGTACTTGGTTAGGCAACGTCGCCAAGAACTCGAAAAAGTCCTCCCCACGCGCTCGCCACTTCGGCAGCATCAACCCATGCGAGTAGATGTCGATCTTCATGTCCGGTACGGCTCTGCTTACGTCGAGCAGTCGGCTTGGGAGTTGCTTGTTGAGAAGTGGTTCACCATCTTTATGAGGTATGAAGGTTGGAGGGCTGAAGCAGTTCACATTCCTGTACGGAACTATGTACAGGTTGAGCATTGCTTCCCATACCTTGTCACTCATGAATGTACGGTCGCGCTCCATCGACCTATTCGGACAGTAACCGCAGGTCAGATCACAATAACTGGTCAACTCACACTGGAAGTTCATTTGGTAGTATCCTCCTCTGCCTTCTCTTCCACTATATCATACCGCGGATAATCGAACGCCGGGTCTTTCACCAGCGCTCTCATTACATCTAGCCGTTGTAGCATAGATGGATATGAACAGTGAACGACTACAGGATGTTCTGCTCTGTAGTTTGGATGACTGTTGTACTTAAGGCGCATGAACTGGCATGAATTATACCATATCGTCGGATGTACACACCGACACTTGGTTTTCGGGAACTCCGATCCCTCCGGCGGCACACAGTACCCCATCATTGTAAGCAGCGCCGCTTGCTCCCACCAGCCATGGTTGGTGAACACCTCAAGTAACATCATTCTGTTGAGGAGGTTAGCAGCCCAGAGGCCCAACGCTTGCTTGCGCAACCGCCACACGCCACTGTTGGGCACCTCGCTACAGTCCTCAAAGTGGCGCACCATCGAGTGCAGCTTCTCCTCTGTAAAGTTACCTTTCTCCAGGTCACTAACCATTGGCGGGAAGTCCTCTTGTGTATTAACTATTATGAGGTCACAGTCAAGCCATACAACCTCCTCGTAGTGCTCCAGCGCATCAAGCAGCAGAGGCACCTTATTCCATGCTGGCGGCAGATCGGTCAACTTCTTACCAACAACCAAATCGTACCCATGCCGATCGGCGAAGGTCCGGTAGGTCGGCAGGGCCACATCTAGCAACTCCTCGTGTGCTCCTGCGGCGTAGGTAACGATTGCCCTACTCATTTCCTGCTGAACTCCTCCCACGTTGGTGGCGTCTTGCCAGCGTGTATTGCATCATACACCGCAACGTCATGTGCCCGTTGTTCCTGTTCCATCCTCTTGAATGTAAAGTGGAAGTGGTCGAAGAAAGGTCCGCGCGCCATGTCGGCGTGGAACACTTTCTGTGCCCCACAGAGTTGCTCATGCATCCGCGTCTCCGGCGCGAAGTGGATACTTGGGTCGTTGCGGACTATACGCAACTGCCAGTCCGGGTCCGTGTGCCAGTTCTG
>ERZ1292642.195-Hain-H14-01um-R1-195-length-41492-cov-14_pt1 | contig 41492 bp, 55 predicted proteins | sample MGYA00564403_ERZ1292642 | MGnify/ENA primary metagenome ERZ1292642 (study PRJEB36523, sample SAMEA6512643) | groundwater metagenome | collected 2019-01-09 | study: AquaDiva: Metagenomics assemblies of 32 groundwater samples
GGACACCGTGCCGTAGTTCGCGGACACCGTGCCGGAGTTCGCGGACACCGTGCCGGAGTTCTCGTTGCGGGACACCGTGCCGTAGTTCGCGGACACCGTGCCGTAGTTCGCGGACACCGTGCCGGAGTTCTCGGACACCGTGCCGTAGTTCTCGTTGCGGGACACCGTGCCGTAGTTCGCGGACACCGTGCCGTAGTTCTCGGACACCGTGCCGGAGTTCTCGGACACCGTGCCGTAGTTCGCGGACACCGTGCCGGAGTTCTTTCTTGCTTTTGAGTTCACAAACCAGCGAACGCGCTTGCCCTTCGGAATTTCATCGATTTCGGAATCAATGATTAAAGCGTCAACCCATGTTTTTTGCAGAGATTGCCACATTTCTTCCTTCGCAAATGCCTCGTTGAACCACTGAGGAAGAATGTCCTGATCGACTCGGAGTTCCCAATTTTTCGGGTCTTTGTTCCACGCTTCTTTTAGCGGGTTCAGTTCCAGCCGCACAAAATCCGGTTCTCTCGTTTTGTCGTTCAGGCCATGCTTTTTTATCAACGATTCATGGCTGTCGTCGAAAGAATCGAATAAGATTCCGCTTCTCGTTTGTATCCCGCTGAGGAATTCACACATTGGAGCCTCCTTTTTCTATTGCGAAGAATTTGACACACGCCGGCCAAACTCTTGCGGCTTGCCGAACTCAAGAGAGAAGGTCACGCCTTCGCTCTCTCCGGGGCGGGGTGGGTCACGGTAAATTTTCCCGTCCATGTCTCCCCGGAGGAAACGGGAGAGGATGCGTGGGCCGCACCCTCAAAACCTCCGGGGAGGCAAAGGCGGGATCTGTTCATGGATTCCCCGCCAGCAAAAACAGGCCGTATTCGACGACGCGCACAAGCGGCGGACGCGAATTGCAAATCAAAACCGCGAGGTGTTCCGGGGAGAAGCCGGTTTCCGCGCCTTCCAGGCACCAGCGACGATGCCGGGGATTTATTGTTTCGTCGAACAAGAAGACGTGCATTTTTTTTCGCTGTTCAGTCGAGAGCATCCACGCAGTCAGGAAGTTCGCCCAAAGCAATTCGATTTCGCTGGCTCTCGTTTCGGAGTTTTTTATCGCGTTCCGGACCAGCGCGAAACCGTCGGTTTCGTTTTGGGACAGGAACCATTCGGACATTTCGCTCGGGGCATGATTCTCCGAGAGAAAATTTTCAGATACGGCAAAACGGCTCATTTTAAAAAACCCTCCCTCATCTTGGCGGCCTCGTCCAAGTCGTCGGACTCATAGGCGCAAATCGCGTCTGCCTGGTTCGACCAGTGGTTTTTCATTCGTTCGCGTTCGGCGTCCGTCGGATACGGATAGACGACCCAACCCGAAGCGCACTTGACGGCAAGGCAAAAAATCATTTGTTTACAGCCTTTGCCGTTTCCACCGAAACGCGCAGGAATTCGTCCCGTTCATCGCTGTCCATGCCCTCGGCCTCAAGGTCGTCCATGTCCACAATATCAACATCCACCATCGGCGGGCAATAGGCAACCTCGGCCACGCCGCCGGACACGGACACGACGACGCTTATTTTTTTACCGACCCAAACATCCTGTTTCCGTTTCATGGCGTTTTCCTCCCGTTTTGCATTTTTCGACGCTCGACGATTCGATTTAAGGCCGGTGAAATTTCAGGGACATATCCCACTTACTTCGCCGCCTTCGCGTCACGTCCGGCTTTTTCCAGCGTTTCGATCAGGCCGTCAAACGCCACAGAAAGCGGCGTTTCGGCTGTCAGCGGCGGACCGCCGGCGGCGCGGCCGCTGTTTTTCAGGACGGAACGCCTTTGAATTTCACGGATGGCCTGAACGAAGGCGCTGTCTTGCTTGTCCTTGCCGTGTTGCAGTATATCCGACCGGGAAAAAACCATGTGGAGATGCGATATCGACAGCAGCTTGCAGTCGCAAGCGTCGCCGTCCATGATTATTTTCGCCATATTCGACGGGTGGGGCAATTCCACGACATGGACCGCGTCGGTGACGCCGTCGCCGGCAGCGGAGATAATCCTTTTGTCGCCATTCGGCATTTCGAGTAAAAACAAGGTCGTTCCCGCCGCGACCTCAAGCGGATTCATCTCGGTTGATTCTGAATTTTTTCCCATTTTTGTTTACCTCCGGTTTTCGATTTGCGATGCCGGGCGGGGAGTCCAATGGCGGTCCCGCTCGATGCCCAGGCCCAGGGGACCCCTTACGCTCTCAAGTTCGGCAAGGGTGAAGTATCCCCATTCTTTTTCGAATCCGTGGACGAGGCCGAAGAAACGGCCTTCGATTGGATCGTATTCCGTTGCGTACCACGTCCACGATCCGCACGGATCGAAGAATTTGACATGGACGACGGCATCAACCCCCTTCCCCTTTTGAACGCCAAGGGGGGGAAGGGCTTTAAGGTTCTCTTTCGTCAAGAGCATCACGACACGGCCTCCCCCGTCCACGCCTTGACGGCGGACGGGACGGCAATCCGGGCTTTTTCGCACGACCGCGCAACACAACGGCGGACCGTTTCCGCCGGAACGTTGAGCGTTTCCAGCGTCGTCGAGTTGAACCGCGACGCCTCTTTGATGAGCGCCGCCGTCGCTGAAAGCATCGTAAACGCCCGCGTCCCGTCGCCCCTTTCTTCCGGCCCCGCGCTAAAATAATAGCCTCGGAGATGTGTCCCGCCGGAAAACATATTCATCCCGCCTAGGGAGTAGTAAACTTCCCCGACGAGATACCGTTTTCCATTTTTGAGCTGCTTATTTTCGTCGTTTGGAATTTCGACGACGAACAATTCCCGTTTTTTTGTCATTTTGTTTCCCCCGTTTTGAAAGTTTCCCGGCCCGCCGCCGGGATGGTTCCTGGTCCTCGCCCGCGTGAATCGGCCGTCACGATACGATCAAAACTCAGGCCGCCGCCCGGTCCCGGAGCCTGACGCCCTGGGCGGACAGCGTTTCGATGATCCATTTTTCGACCGCCTCGGCGTCGTTCCAGTCCGGCGCTCCCTCGTTGTTATCCACGCCCGTATAAGCCCTGCCTATGTAAATGTCGCCGCGCTCTTTTTTTTCGGCGTCTATCGTAGTCCCCTTGTCGCCCGTAACGTGGAACGCGTCCCGGTCTGACGGTTTTTCGAGGTGTTCCAGAGCGCTGAACCAGATACGTCGGAGGCTCGCCGGATGAGCCAAGGCGAAAGCCACGCGGGGGACGTCCAGCGGCTGGCCGGCCCGCTTGACTGAAATATAGTCGTACAGTGTTGATTTTTTGTCGTGGGTGGAAAAAATCAGAACGATTTCAACGGACCGCCCTGACAATTCCAGTAGTTCGCATAGGCCGAGAACCGCCGCGCCGCGCCGGATGATCGTTTGTTGACCAACAGCGTACGATGCCGTCCCGTTCAGGACGATTTTAACGACGGGACGGACTGACCCGTTGAGTGCAACCAGTTCCGTCGTCCATCGCGTCCACGGTTCCGGGACCCCCGCCAGGACCGCGCCTATGTCGAATTCCTCGCCTTCCACGTCCTGGATAGGGACCGGCTTTTCGGTTTTTCGCGATACGTCCGTGTATAGCCGGTTCGCCCATTCCCGCGCCAGTTTTTCTCCGTCCGACCAGCCGTTGACGGCCAAAACACGCGCCGTCTCGTAGTCGCCGGTCCCGCTGAATTTTTCGAATTTTTTGTGTCCCGTTCCCCATCCGGAATCACGGAGATTTTCCGGCGTCGATGCGGAATAATCGACAAAACACGACCAGGAATCGAAACGACGCTCCAGGAGATCCCCCGCCCGCGAAAACGCCACGCCGGGAATGTTCACGGGATACCCGGTCCCCCCCGCCAGCCGGCCGGCGGTCACAACACTGCCTCGACCGCCGGAACCATCGCGCCTGACGGTAACGGGCAGTTCCTAAGGACGTCTGCCATTACCGCCGCTTCGACGCCCTTGAATACCACCATTTCGGCGGCGTCAGCCGCGGCGAACCCCTCCCGCAACAGCCGCGCTCCGTTGAACGACGCCCGGGGAGTGGCCTTGAGTCTCGGATGGTGCGCGTCCGCGTAATTGCGGACCCGGCGGACCCATTCGACCCAGGGACCAGCCAGCGGATTAATCGCCGCCGTGACCGTATCTTCTAGCGTTTCGTCATACTCCCATTTCAGGAATACGAAACGGTCCGCGAACCCCGCGTCCATCGTCCGACGTTCCTGATGGTCCAGCGTCGCCCCGCGCCCGCATGTGTTCCCCGTCGCAATAAGCGCGAACGTTTCGCCCCGCGCCGCCATGCCCCAGGGGAGCGACGCATGGCCGTTTTCCAGGCACGTATTGAGGAATGCCTGGATCATCGGGGAGGAGTTGTCCACCTCCTCCATGCAAACAACGTCACCGCCCACGTATCCACGCGTGAATACCGTTTCGACGGACCGCCCCTGCGCGTCGATGAACCCAAAAACCTTGGATTCAGTCGTCGTCGGCATGAGCGTAATATGACCGTACCCACGCCCCAACGCCTTCGCCACTTGTCCCGCCGCCGTCGATTTCCCCCCGCCCGGCGCGCCGTGCATGTAAACGTTCATGCCGGCCTGAACCAGTTTCAGCAGCGCCGGAAATTGACGGTGGACCCCGTCGATCCGCTCGGTCTCTCCGCCGGACCGGCGGACGTCAACAGTCAACGGCACCCTAATAGATTTTATCCTCTCCTCTATCTCCGTCAACCGTCCGTCCAGCTCCGCCCGGATGTCGTCCCCCTTGATCTTGATGTACGGCTCCACCGCCGCCGCCAATGTCTCGGCTAGACCGCCCGGCGTTTTCGTCGTCGGTAAAATAATTTTTTCTTCCTTCATTTCGTCTCCTTTTTCTCCCGTTATGGCCCCGACGGCCACCTCTCGTTGCGCCCTGTTCCCGTTTTCAGTGCACGCCGCGTGATAGGCGTGCCCACCGCGTCGGGCGTAAATCATCGCCCCGGTTCCATACGATGCCCCACATTTCCCGCATCGCCCACCGTATTTTGCAGCAAATGCCGTGAATCCCATTTTTTTTTCCTCCCGTTTGAAAATCCCGCCCTCCGGCGGTGCCCGTTAACGAACTATGACCAGTATATCACCGATTCCGCAATTTCCGCAATGGAATCAAGCATTTTTTTCTCGACGGAAAAAAACGTTTCCAGACGGAAAAACCAGCGATGTAAAAAATGATGTAAAATGTTTGTAAACGCCTTGTGGTGTGGCCGGGCCGAGGCCGCTATGGGTAGATGTCCGTCAAAAATCCTCGACGGAAACGCCGTCGGAGAAAAAATCCTCGACGGTAGCCCGACGGAAAAAACAGGACGCCGGCAGGGCGCCGGGAAGAGCGCGGTTTTTTTACGATATTGTTTCATGGGTGGACAAATTGTCCACGCGTGAAAGTGGGGAAAAGTTTCCCCAAAGTGGGGAAAAGTTTCCCCACTTTTTGCTTGTGGATAACCCTGTGGATAACTATGTTTGTAACGAAAGTTTAAACATAACAAACATCATAATCATCGTAACCGTAACATTTTCTGATCGTATATAATCAATCTTCTGATCGCTTATAATCAACATTTACGATTAAGTTTTCCTGAAATGTTAAAAATAAGTGCCCAAACAAATCAAAATATACGAGCAGTTACGACGGACTGTCAAGCTCGTTAATCAGAACAAATCACTACAATGCACATTTTTGTGGCAAGAATTTGACCGGATTCGCGCCCGCAAGGCCCCCCCCATGCCAAACCAGGGGGGCGTCGTAGAAAAACATCACCCTTCCGTAATCTTTCACCTCAGATCCACTCTGATACACTTTGATACACTGATTAAGGGAAGGAAAAACGGGGTGGGGTGAATTTTTCCGCAGCTACTTTTGGAGAGGCGATACACCGATACAGTCTTCACAAGAAACACGGGAAAGGCATACCAGAAAAAACTGAATAACTGCAATATAACGCAAAACATACTTGGCACCTTCGCGCACTTTGTTGTGCGCGGTGTGCGCACAGCGCACGTTTTTGCGGGCGGGCGCGAGCGGGCGGCGTCCCGAGTAGGGATGTCGCACGCGCTCTAAAAAATGGACCAAGGCATTTTGCTGGTTCTCTGTGTTGTAGGGGTGATGGGTTTCATTTTCCGGTTGGCAGACTTTTTTTAATGTGATATAGTAATGCAAGAAAAACAGTTTCTCAGGAGGTTCCATGAAAAGGATACTTTTGGAGAAGGTAAAAGAATGGGAAGGCGAGCCGGAAGAAATTTTCGCCGAGGTTGACGACGAAGATTTCGAGAAGGTAAGGCATGACAAATGGTTTGTGCTGATAATAAATGGCAAGGGCAAGAAGTATGTATTCAGAGAAACCCCGATTGAGTCCGGGGTGCCGATGAAGATAGCGATGGCAAAAGACATTGTTGACATTCCGACCAAGAAGGTTTACTTTCACTTGGACAGGAACTACCTGAACAACAAGAGATCGAATCTTGTTGTTGTAAGTGAAGCGGAGCGATATCTGATGTTGCCTGGATGGGGAAAGAGCTCAAAGTTCAAGGGGGTAAGCCGGCACAAGAGGGGTAAAAAGTGGCAAGTGCAGATATGCGGGAAGCATCTTGGCTACTTTGACGACGAGGAATCTGCTGCGCGGGCGTATGACGCGCACGTCAAAAGGAACCACAGCAAGCTTGCATTTCTGAATTTCCCCAAGAAGCAGGAAACAGGCGATTCCTGCGTTCCGGCATCCCAAGAGACGCCGAACGGGTAGAAAGGGGTTGGAATGGCCGGTTCCGTTCGTCTGGTGTGCCTTCCAACGCAGCCGGCCAGGGCAAAAATGACCCCGCTGCGGTTTCTCGCTGGGGGGATGCGAGGTCGGGGACCGGGCGGGGTCAGGATCTGACGCGGGTTTCAGTTCTTGCGGGGGCTGATCTTTTCGAGAAGTTCCTGTATCGAATTTCGAGTATCGAGAAGTGCGAATTCAACTTCTTGTTCAATAAACCGCAAAAGGGCCTGTTTTTGGTTTTCTGCCAGCGTTTCGCCGCTTCGAGTCAAGAACTGTTCGAACAGTTCGACGATTCGCCAAGCTGACTTTTCAGGTTCTGTCAAGGCCCTTTCGGACAATTTTTCGTTCAAAACGGGATCTCCTCCTGAACCGCCTGACGACCCTCTCCCGCAGCGGCCAAAGCGTGATCGCCGCGATGATTTCCACCAGCGACCGGGTCCGGCCATACGTTAAGTTTCTTTACTTCTTCCCTGAACTTAAAATCAAGTCTCCACAGGTAGGCCCTGGTCGCGTCTTTTGCCGAGCCGTCTTCTCCGCCGTAGTCCTCGATTTGGCGGTGGATGATTTCCAGGAGGCTCAAGTCTTCGAGGAGTTCTTTCGTGGTGTTGACCGGCAGGTTTATTTCCACGGCGATTTCGCGGGTGGACAACGTTTCCTCGCTCGCCCTGGCGTAGAGGGCTGAAATGACGGAAACCCTCTTTTTCGAAATCGTTCCGAAGGCGAGTTTTCGGATAATGCCGAGTTCTTCTTCCCCGGCCTCGCGTTTCCCCCTGACCGCCGCGATGGACCTGGCGAGGACTGAAAATTGCCTCGCCAGCCTGGACGGCCCTTCCGGCGTCGGGAGGATCTCGACGATGCGCTGGTATCCGTCGCGGTCCACGTCGGTCCTGCACCGGGCGGTAAACATGGCGAAACTGATGATTTTTTCAAGGATTTCAGGCGGGACTGAAATGTCCCGTATCGACGATGGAAGAACGAATTCGGAAAAGAATTTCTTCACCGCGGCGCTCAACTCTCCCCGCCAGGCTTCGCGCTTCCCCACGTTATTTTCCGCCGCGATGGCGGCTTGTTTCTGGTCGATGATGCCGAGCCGGTAATACAAAAACCTGGATCCGAGCGAGTTCTTGACGAGCCGTTGATGGTCGATCACGTCCGTCACGCCGGCCAACAGGCCCATGTGGCCCTTCCAGTGGACGTCCCCGGCCGCCCCCCCGGTCGAGTAAGTCATGTGCCCGTCAGCGACCTCGCGGAGTTGGGCGAAAATCTCTTTCCTCGAACTTTCCTCCATTTCAAGGATTGTCGTGAAATCTTTCATGAGCAGGACGGATTTTCCTTCTTTTTGGAGGCGGATCAGGAGGGAATGTTCCGGTTTCCCGAACCCGGAAAGCAGGGTTTTCGGCGTCAGTTTCGAGAGCAGGTGCGTTTCCGGCAAGCCGGCGAGGGAAAGCAGTATTTCGGTCTTGAGGTTGGCCGGCGGCGCGACGATGAATATCCAGATCGGCTCGTCCTTGAACCTGTTCGCGACCACCGACGCGAGGACGAGGTCTATGACGTCGTCGTCGTCGATGAAAACCCATTTTTTGAAGACGGAACGGACGGTTTCCAGATGCGCGCTCACCTCGCTTCCCCCCGGAAGGTTTTTACTGGTTCCCGACGAACCCGGCGAGCTTTACATACTCGTCGTATGTCTTGTCCCACAACGCCCGCCTGAGCGCCGTGTCCTTCGTCGATGCCGCCATCAAGACGAAATCGTCCACCCTGGACCACGTTTCCTCGACGGCGGACCGGACTTCTTCTTCTTTATCGAACCTCTCCGCCAGGGCGTTTAGCCCCGGCGTCCCCGCCGCCGTTTCCATCGCTTTCCATCCCAGGAGACACCACTGTTTCGCGGGTTCCGGGACCGGGCGGCGGGGCAACAGGCGCCTGAATTTGTCCGTGATCTTTTCCGGCACTTTTCTCCCCCTCCCGAACCTTTATCAAATTTTCGTTGTCGCGTTTCAGCCTCGCCAGGAGCATCTTGTATTGGGCCGGAGTGCGGGACGTGTCGCGGGCGATCATCTTGACGGTTTCAACGTCTTTGGCGGAAAAGTATCTCCATCCCCGGCGGTCGCGGAGCGGTAGAATGACGCCGCGCTTCTCCCACCGGAAAAGCGTGAGCCTGGAAATTCCGGTCATGCGGACCACTTCATCCGTCCGGAACATCGTCATTCTCATCACCGCTTCGTTCGCCACGTCCGGCCTCCTGTTTTTCAACGTGTGGTCAGTTGTATCACAAACGCGCTTTTTTTGTCAAGAACTTTTTTTGACGCGGTTTTTCCGTCATAATCTTCGACGAATAAAAAATCTCTTGACACACGCGATACGCTTTGGCTAGAATTTCGCCATGCCGCGCAATTCCGAAAAACTGAAAAAAGAGTTCGACGATCTGGAAATAAAGCCCATCGGCGACATCGTCGTTCCTGGAATTTTCCCCCCCTCGGCCAACCGGACGAAGACCTGGCATTGGGCGAGGACGATGCGGGCGAAACGGGAATGGACGGACCGGATCGAACTCGAAACCCTGGCGCAGTTTTTCCAGCTTCGCCGCGATTCCGCCCTGCCTCCCCACGTTTGGATCCAGCTTCGCCTTTATTTCCCCGACCTCCGCCGGCGCGACTCCGACAATTTTTCCCCCAAGATGCTCACCGACGGGCTGGTCAAGGGAAAACTGATACCGGACGATTCCACGAAATACGTGACCTGGCTCCCGACCATGATTACGCTCGACAGGAAAAAACCCAGGACGGTCTTGCGGATTTTCGATAGGTGTCCAATACTTTATCACAGGAGCATGTCCGATGAATGAAGAAGATCAGGGCAAGAGCCGGCCCCGCGACGGACGCGGGAAAGGGAACCACGACCGCCAGAAGCTGGTCAACGCATTGGCGAAGACGATCCCGGATTCCATGACCATCGAGGACGCCCAAAAACTCGAAGACCCGGACATGATCGACGCCTTCATCCACGCCCGCCAGAAGAAGTTCAGGATCATCGACCGCGCCAGGAGAAGGCTGAAAGCTCTTGAAAAGGAGATCCACCAACGTGCCAGAGAAACCAGGGCCGCCGGCCGAGCCGGACTCGTTCCCGGAAGTTCCGAATCCTGATCCGCCGAAACAGGCGTCCACCAAGATTCAGGTCCGGCGGCGTCTGTCCGATTCCGACCGGATTGCGCTCTGCCAGTGCATCGCCGAATACGGCGACCTCAGGATGGTCTGCGGGGCGATGGAAAAGAAATACGGCATCGTCATTTCCCCCCACCACATAAAAAACATCGCCAGGGTGAAACCGTGGCGGGACATCGTCGTCGAGTTCAGGAAGCAGTACATGGAGGGCATCCAGGAAATCGCCATCGCGAACCACAGGTGGCGCATCGAAGAAATGGAAAGGCTTTACAATTTCGTGAAATCTCAGGACGGCCTGACCTTCGCGGAACAGCAGCGGGTGAACACGCTCCTGAAAATACTCGACCAGGTCCAATCCGAACTCGATCCCGGCAAAAAAGGAAAGCTCATTGAGCAGTTCAACCAGCAAATCGCAGTCGTCTTCCAAACCGGCGACGGTGGACGTCTTGGGGTGGATGGGTTACGATCCCCACCCGGTCCAGGACCAGTTCCACCGGAGCAGGGCTAAATACCGCGCTCTCATCGCCGGCGTTCGAGGCGGCAAGAGCCATGCGGGGATGATGGAATCTTTCATCCACGCTTTTCATCCTTCATGGAGAGGCTCCTACGGGTGGGTCGTGGCCCCGACCTATCCCATGCTCCGGGACATTAACATCGCCTCCGCCCTCAGCGTCTTGCAGCGCCTTCGCCCAAAACCCAAGTTCACATGGTCCAAAAGCGACCTCATATTGAGGATCCACGATAATGGCGATTCCATCATCCAGTTCAAGAGCAGCGAGGATCCCGACATGCTGCGCGGCGTCGGACTCGATTGGTGCTGGATCGACGAGGCCAGCCTCATGCGGGCGTACGTGTGGGACGTGCTTTCGACCCGGCTCGACAAGGCATGGTCGCGGGCCTGGATCACGACCACCCCCAGGGGCCTCGATTGGGTGTACGAACAGTTTTATCTGCGTTCCCTCCAACATCAGCCGGACGGCAAAGAGACGAAAGGGTCGGAATTCCATCCGGATTTCGAGTCTTGGCGGTTTTTTACGACGCAGAATACGAAGGCCCCGCAACTTGTCGCCATCGTGGAAGACGCAAGGAAACGCCGGTCGGCGGAATTTTTCAAACAGGAATACGAGGCGAGTTTCGAACGGTTCACCGGACTCGTCTATAAGGATTTCGACCCGCGCCGGCACGTCCGCGAGTTCGAGCCGGACCCGGCATGGGACGTGTGGCTCGCCATCGACCCCGGCGCGAAAGACCCAACCGCCGTCGTTTTCGCCTCCGTCGATTACGAGGGCAGGATCTGGATTTGGGACGAGCATTACCAGCCCAACATGACCATCCCGCAACACGCCGACATCATCAAACAAAAGCTGAACGGCAAGGTCCCGTTCATGGTCCTGATCGACCCGTCGGCCAAACAGGAATCACTTGATTTCGTGAACTGCGATATCCCCATCTGCGAAAGCGGCTTGTCGAAAAAGCGCGATATCCGCGCCGGCATCCTCCGGTTCATAGAGTTCATCCGGCTCGACAAGGTCGTCGTCCATCCCCGCTGTGAGAACTTCCTGAACGAAGTAAACCGCTACGAGTGGGACGACCGGATACGCAAGGACGTGAACCAGGGCGACGTTCCAAAGGATTCCTTCAACCATTTGATGGACGCCGTGCGGTATATCGCGTCCATGCAGCCGGATCCGACGGTCAAGAAGAAGGACCGCAAGGACCTTTCTTACGAGGAACGCATCGCCGAAATGGAACATCAGTCGATAGAAAAAGCCGCTTCGGAAACCAGGGGCGTCCGCGTTTCAGACGACGCCTACGGCCACGACGGACTTGAAGGATGAAAAAGGAGGTCCCATGGAACGAGACTCATTCTGGATGAAAGCGCCCGGCGGAAAGCGCACGAAAGCCTACGCGAAACGCGACAAGTTCGGACGCTTCGTGGACGTGCAATCATATAAAAAGGCGCACGGGCAAGACGTTAAAAGGCGGTCGAAGGCCGAAAGGCCCTGACCGGACGGGGCGCGACAACCGCCCCCGATTTGAAATGAACGAAGAAGAAAAATTACAATATCTGCTCCGTCGCGGCTGGCAGCCGTTCGGAGACGGAACGTTCAAAATCGACGGCGAGCCGGCGATCTATACGACCAACGCGGCGTATTCGATCCAGCGGAGCGCCGAAATCGTGAAATGGCGGAACAAAAAACATGGGACAAAACGAAAAGGCCGTTGACATCGTCGTCGTCGCGTACAACGACCTCGAACGGCTGAAACGGCTCGCGTTTTCCATCTACAAGAACAGCGACGGCCACGATTACAGGCTCATCATCGTCGATAATTCCACCGAGGACCTTGCGCGGCCGGCCTTCGAGAAGTTCAAGCGGACCGTCGTTATCCGGGAAGGGACCAACCTCGGATGGGTCGGCGGCGTCAACCGGGGATGGAAGGAGTGCGGGGCGGAATACGTCGTGACTATGAACGACGATATCCAGGTCGGCCCCGGCTGGCTCGATTCCCTGATCGGCGTACTGAACACCAACACCGCCGCCGTCGCCGTCCCCGTGGCGACCGGGGGGAATCGCGGATCCATCAATTTCGTCCGCGCCTTTCTCAAGCCGAACTATCCCCCGTACGAAAAATACACTGATTTCGAGTCCTGCGCGAAGGACGTTAAAGAAAAGTTCAAAGAGCAGTTCAGCCTCCTTCGCCAGCCGTTGAGCTTCTACTGTTTCGCCGCCAAACGTGCCGTCCTCCTCGCCATCGGCCCCCTCGACGAGCAGTTCGCCAACGGCGGGTTTGACGACGACGATTATTGCAAGCGCGTCCTTGAAAAAGGCGAAAACATCGCTCTCGTCCTCGACACGGTCGTTTTTCACGAAGTTTCCGCGTCCGGCGGCGGATACGGGGAACATTTCGAGAACCTGAAGGCGAACGAGAAGAAGTTCAAGGCGAAATGGGGGATCCCGGAAAAACCGAAAGTGATCGTCGCGGTCCCGAACATGGGGTTCCTGCGGGTGGACATGGTGAGATTGCTTTACGTCCTCAAGGATTTCAAGAGCGACGATTATACCGTGGACGTGATGGATACGAAATACACGTCCGAGATTGCGCCCGTTGACCGCGCCAGGAACGTCATAGTCAAGCGGTTCCTGGAAGGGGACGGCGATTTCCTGCTCATGATCGACGCCGACATCGTCCCGCCGGACTCAGTCGCCGCCATGTGCCTCCACAACAAGCCCGTCTGCGCCGCCGTCTGTTTCGGGTGGGTTTCGACGATGGAGGAAGAAACCGGGATCGTGCCGGTCGTCATGGACTTCGACGAAAAGACCGGCCTGTACAAGTCCGCCGCCGGGCTGGACGGGAAAGGCGTCGTCGGATGCGATGCCGTCGGAACCGGCTGCATCATGATCCGCCGGGACGTCCTCGAAAAAATGCCGCGACCATGGTTCAAGTTCAAGTTCACCGATAACTACGAGATCGAGCGCGGGGAAGACTTTTATTTCTGCGAGAAGGCCCGCGCCGCCGGGTTCACGATCCACGCCGACAAGGACCGGATTTGCGACCATTTCAAGCTCATCCAGCTTAAAATCGCCCACGAACAGCAGCATAAATGGCTGATACGGACGCGGGAGAAGATTTTCGAGCGGGCGCAAAAGATGGTCAATAGCCGCCTCGCCGAGTTCGAGGAAAAAATACGGTTTCAAAACGCCATCATCCGGCCAGGAAGGATCAACTGATGCGGATTATCACTGGCTTCCACCGTTCCGGCACATCTTGCATCGCCGGCGCTCTTTTCAAGACAAAAGCCGTTCAGATGGGACCCCAGGAGGGCATGATCGGGCCGCACCCGTCGAACGAAAAGGGCCATTTCGAGAACCTTGACATTGTAAACCTAAATGACGCTATTTTACGAGCCAATTTCAGTTCATGGCGCGAAAAAATGCGACCCAAAATAGACCAGATTCCAGCCAATTTTGCTACCATTGTAAACGAAATTTACACGAAATACGGCATAGATTTCACCGTAAAAGACCCTCGTTTCTGCGTCACGCTCGGCGTCTGGAAATCGGTTTTTACGGCCTTTGTTACGAAAGCCGTGGTCGTCCTGCGCCCGCCGGCTGAGTGCGTCATGTCCCTGAACCGCCGGAACGGCATAGAACCGGAAGAAGGCTTCTCGATGTGGAAATGGTATACGACAGATCTCGTTAAAAATCTGTCCTCCGAGGCCAGCGGCAAGGATACGTCGATCCCGGCTTTGTGGGTCAACTATTCGGACTTTCTCGAAAAGCCGAAAGCCGGATTGCTCAGGATTCTTTCTTTTCTCGGCCACTCCCAAATCAATCCAGCCAGCCTTGAAGCCGCCTGTGCGATGCCGGAAGCTCGTTTGCGACACGAAACCGGAAAAGAGATCGAAACTCCGGCTGAAATAAAAAATCTTTACGATGAAGTTTTGTGCTTGACAAAACCAAAAATATGAATATATACTTATAGCGATGAATTCCATCGGCTTTCTTATTCTATCTTGTGCCGTTTTTGAGACTTGTCTTTTGCTGTCCTGCCTCGTTGCCTTTTTTTTTCTCGTTCGTGCGTCCAGACGCGAAATCGAAAACCAAAGGAAGTTCATGTCGGACATGTTCGACCGACTCATGGCGAAGACTCTGGAAGAATTTAAGATTTCATCGGTTCACCGTCCGACCGACATACAAGTCGTGGAAACGCGGGGAGATTTCGAAGCATGGGTCGAGGAACAGCGCAGGAAAGGATTCGACCTGAACCCGGACGAACTCGCGGCTCAAAAAAGGCTCGCAGCGAACAGCGGAGACGTTCACGAATAAATGCTCTCGTATCTCGAAGACAAAGGCGGAGACGAAGAACTCGCGTCAAGGCTGAACGAAATTTACCAGCAGCAATCGAAAACGAGATATCTTCTCGAACGGGATTGGCTGCTGAACATCGCTTTTTTCCTGGGACATCAATACCTTTTTTACAACAACCGCGCCACCAGGCTCGAATACCCGAAAGTCCCGTCCTGGCGCGTACGCCTCGTTTTCAACTACATCAAGCCCATCGTCCTGTCCCAGGTGGCCCGCCTCCTGAAAGCGAGGCCAACCATGAACGTCCTACCCGGTTCGAAAGAGGACTCCGACGCCGCAGCCGCCAAGGTCGCCGAAAAAGTCCTTGATTATATTTGGCGGAAACTTAAAATCCCGATGAAACTCAGACAGCTTGCGATGTGGTTTTCCACGGCGACGACGACTTTTCTGAAAGTGGAATTCGATCCGAGCGCCGGCGACATCATGGAAATCGACGTGCCGGACACGGACAAGGCCGGAAATCCGAAATATGCTTTTCAGACCGACGAGGCAGGGCAGCCGGTTGTCGGCGAGGACGGCCAACCTGTCGTTGCGCCGGCCATGAAGAAACAATCCGTTCCTCTCGGCGAGATATCAGTCGAGATCATCACGCCGTTCGAGATTTACGTTCCCGACAGCGCGACCGATCTGGACAGCCCCTCCTGTCCGTGGGTCATGATCTGCAAATTTTATGAGAGAAGCGAATTCCTTCGCCGCTGGCCGGAAGCCGAAGGAAAAGTCAACTTCGCGACAAAAGAACCGGCCCGCCAGAGTTTTTACGAGGCCACGATCCTTTCCGCGTTCTCGAATTACAATACCGGATCCGACCAGCAGAAGGGCCAACTTGAAGGGATTGCGTGCCAGGAATGGATTTTCAAGCCGGACGCGAACCATCGCCACTCAACCCGCGTCGTAATCGCCGACAAAAATATCATATCGAAATACGAGGATCCGGAACTGAAAGGCGGGTTTCCCGTATTCGCGTTCGGCGATATCGTCATTCCGGGCCGGTTCTGGCATGACGCCGTTGTCCAGGATTTGCGCCCGCTGAACAAGGAATACAACCGCACGAAATCGCAAATAGTCGAGATAAAAAATCTCATGGCGAAACCGAAATGGACGGTCCCTCGCGGGGCCGGGATCAAGGACACGGCCATAACTGACGAACCTGGCGAGGTCATTATGTTCAATGGGACGATCCGGCCTGAGCCGACACGCCCGCCGGAAATCCCGCAATACGTTTTCGACCACGCGCAAAAAATCCTGGACGACATGCAGAACATTTCGAACGTGCGGTCCGTGGCCGTCCGCCCCCCGGGCCGGATCACGTCCGGGGTCGCCATCGCCGCCATGAACGAACAGGACGATTCGGCGTTCGGACCCACGGCCGTCGATTTTGAAAATTCACTTGAAAGCGTCGCCCGCCGGATCCTTTACCTGATTTCACAGCATTATAAGGAAGAAAGGCTCGTTCAGATCATGGGACGGAACGGCGAGGCGGACGTTTTCGATTTCAAGGGATCCGATATCGGGGAGAACTTTGACGTGATCGTCCAAACAGGTTCATCGCTTCCCCGCTCGAAAGTCGCGAAACAGGAACTTATCATGCGCCTTGCCGAAGGCGGGTGGTTCGGCCCGGTGGAGGATCCCAACGTCAGGATGCGCGTTCTTAAAATCCTCGAATTGGGATCATCGGAAGACCTGGTTTCAGAATTTTATCCTTCGGCGATTCCGTTCGGCGTCCCCGGCGCTCCTCCTGGAATGCCGTCCGTTCCGCCAGGCGCACAGCCTCCGCAAAACCCGATTCCGCCTCCCGGAACAATCTTTCCGGGAAATCCAGACGCCGATATCATGCGAAACGAACAGGCGATAGCGAGGTATTGAAAATGCCGATGCCGATGCAAGGAGAGAAACAAGCCGATTACATCAAAAGAGCCGTGAAGATGATGATGGGCGAAGAAGGAATGACGCAAAAACACGCTCTCGGAAAAGCACACGGAATGTTCCGGTCTAAATCAAAAGCGGCAAGAAAAATCATCAAAAAAGGACGCAAGAGCATGAAATCAATGATTTGCGTCGTTGCTTTTTCGGCATTGGCTTTTTTGTCTTCGTCCCTGAACGCCGATGGAGGACCGTTTTCGTTTAAGAGAAAGTCCGGGATCGGGGCGGCGGATTCTACGACGTTCACTGGGAACAACACGTTCAGCGGCGCGAACTCGTTTACCGGCGCGACGACGGCTTCCACATTCACCATCGTCAACAACTCGTCCTTTACGGCGAACGGGCCCGGAAAGCTCGGGGACGCGGCGGCGGACGTTTGGACCGTTCCGGCTACGATTTCGGCCACGGGCGGGATCACTGTCAGCACATTTTCCGTGATTAACGGATCGGCGACTGTTGCTGGAACCGCCGGGTTTTCAGGGACAGAGACTCATTCCGGCGCGGAAAGCCACACCGGGGGGGCCACGTTCTCCACGTTCACGCTTACCGATAATTCCTCGGGCACGTTCAACGGTGATATTCGAATAGGGGACGCGGCGACTGACAACCTGACCATCGTTGGCTCGTCCGTAACGATTCCCGCGGCCGGTCTTTTCATTTCCAGCGGGGTACAATCCCCGAACCGGGTTCTCCTGGCGCTCGATCCCACCAATCGGCGGGTGGGTATCGGGATGGTCCCGACCGAGGCGTTGACGATATATGAGCCCGTCAACGGGACGGTTACGTCACTGGAAGACTACGGTAGCGGGGCACGATTAACCACCACGGCTGGGACGTTCATGGTAAACGCCGCGACGTGGCTGCAATTCGGCGTCGGTGGAACGGCTTACGGGGCTGTCAGCACGAGCGGTTTTCAGCCGTACGCAAGGACGGCGGCGCAGTTGGCGACGCTTGCCCCGGCGGGAACGGGCGATCTGATTTATTGTTCAGACTGCACGGGTGGGCTCAACACCAACAGCGTCAACTACACGTCCACGGGCACAGGCGCAGGTGCCTGGGTTTGGGGTGCCGACGGGTTCACGCCCGAGAGCGGGTATGAGGGGTACGTGTCAAGCGTTTCAGCCGTCGTTCAAAATTGTCCTGCTACGGGAACGTATGGGGACCTGGTTTCAATAACGTTGATTGCCGGGGATTGGGATATTTCTGGAATGGTGCAGCTTGCGAACAACGGTGCGACAGCAACTTCGATGGCGGTTGGCATTTCGACGACTTCCGGCAACTCGACCGCTGGGCTGGCGCAGGGAGACAGTTGGATGAGCCAGACCGGCCCCACGGCAATTACCGACGTGTCCGCGACGATAGCCAATCATCGCGTTTTGTTATCGGCTTCGGCCACATACTACCTGAAGTATATGGGCGCTTTTTCGGCGGGGACGCCACAAGCTTACGGCCGGATTTCGGCCAGGAGGGTCAGATAATGTCTTACCGAATAACGTGGCGGCAGAACACTCTGACGGAACCGGACAGGTTCGACCAGAACTTTCAGCTTGAAGTCGGGACGTTTTTCCAGGCAATTCGGGCTTTGGTAGGGGTCGTGGCATCAACCCAGGATACCGGAGAGGGTTCTATCGTCCGAGCTTTCCCTGTTATGTTGGAGAAAATTTAAAGACCGTCGAAAGACGAGAGCCGCCGGGCTTAAAACAACGAGGAGGTAACACAATGGAACCAGGAGCCGTTCAAGAACCGCCCGCCGCGCCGCCGGAGCCGGGATTCGGGCAACCGCCCGCAATCCCGCCTTCGCCAGCGCCGGCTGGAACACCGCCAGGACCTTTGGGAACACCCACGCCCCCAGGAGCGGTCAATCCTGCGAACCCCCCAGGCCCCACGGGAACACCGCAAGAACCACAGCCTCAAGGCCCCGTCCCGCTGGCGCAATTCATCGCGCAGCGGCAACGTGCGGCCCAGGCCGAGAATCGCTACCGCGATCTCGAACAGAAACATAGGGAACTGTCGGAATGGGCGGATCGTCATAAGCCGCTCATTGAACGTCTTTCTCAGACGCCGGCCGCGCCCCAGGTTCCGGGACAGCCCGATCCCAGCGTGCAACTTCGTCAATGGAATCAGCTTCAAGAGCGCCTTTCCCAAATGGAAACGGCGCTTGACGAACAGCGCGTTTCGATGATCCAGTCCCAAATCGAGTCCGAGTTGAAGGTTCTCCAAAAGGAGTTCCCGAAAATGAGGAGGGATGAAGTCCTCGTCGCGTTCTCGAACAACCCCGACATTCCGCTTGCGGAGCTTGCGAAGGCTTCCAATGCGGAAATGGAAGGGTTTGAGGCCGAGGTAATCAAGCGTTATACGGCGGATAAGTTGAAACCGAAACCGCCTGTCAACGTCGGCGGAGGCACACCAGCCGCCCGCCAACCCCGGACGTTCAAGAGCATCGACGAAGCGACGGCTGCGGCAGCGGAACATTTGGCGCACATGGCCGAGTAGTCGAAGGAAGGACTCCGGCGGTTTAACCCGAAAACCGTGGAGGAATAAATATGGCAGGAACAACGCGAACCACATACGACGCGATGCTGAAAGACTTCTATGAGGGTCCCGTCCGGGACGTCCTCAATTCGAAGACCTTTCTGCTCTCGCGTCTCAAGAGGGATTCACGAAGCTGGTCGGGCCGGCAGATCGTAAAGCCGGTGAACGTGCTTCGCAACCAGGGTATCGGAGCGAGGTCGGAAGGCGGAACGTTGCCGGGAGCGCAGGAACAGGGATTCGCGACGATGAAGGTCACGTCCAAGTATCAGTATGGACGGTTCAAAGTCAGCGGTCCCGTCATGGCGTCGTCCAGGGGAGACAAGGCGTTCGCGCCGGCCCTCGGAAATTCCATGAAGTCCCTGACCCGCGACCTGATGAACGACCTGAACCGTCAGATTTTCAATGACGCTTCTGGCGTTCTGTGTCAGGTCAACGGCGCGGTTTCAAACTCGACGAAGGTGACGGTGGACGCCCCAGGAGCGCGGTATCTGGCCCGGTCCATGAAAATCGACACCTACTCGGCGAGGACGGGCGGAAGCATCGGCCTCAATTCCGTGACCATCTCGGCTGTCAACTCAAGCGTGAAGTTCACGCTGACAGCGGCCGCGACGGCAACGAACAATCATTTCGTTATCCGTGAGGACGCTTACGCTAACGAACTGATGGGGTTGCTCGGAATTGTGGACACCGGCCTGTACGCGCGCACCCTGTTCAACATCGACAGGAACACGCAACTCGACTGGAAAGCCAACGTCCTTCACAACAGCGGGACGAACCGGTCGCTGACGCTCGCGCTGATGCAGACCGGGGTTGACGCGGCCGAAATCGCCGGCAACGGAGAGATCGACTTCCTTGCCGCCCATACGTCGGTTCGGAGGGAGTACATCAACCTCCTGGCCCCCGACGTGCGATTCGTGCCGACGGAGCTTCGCGGAGGGATGCGCAAGCTGACCTTCGCCGGCGGAGCGCAGGGCGACATTCCGTTCGAGTTCGACAAGGACTGCACCTACAACCGTATCTACTTCCTGTCGTTGGAAAACTTCACATGGGACGTCCTTTCGGACTTCCACTTCGACGACGAGACGGGCGCGATCCTGAAACAAGTGGCGGACACCGACGAGTTCGAAGGCTGGCTGAAAGGCTATGTCGAGTTGGAATGCGACAAGCCCAACGCTCAGTCCGTTCTGACGGACATTTCGGCGACCGTGACGAACCTCGGCAACTATCAGGTGGCGTAAGCCCTCTGTCGGATTGTCGTGAAAATGGTTTGGCGGGGTTCCTGTCGAAAAAACCCCGCATTGATTTATATTTCATCAAAAGGAGAACCAAAATGAAAAGACTCGCATTGTTGTTTCTTTCCATGTTTTTGGTCGGACACCAAGTAACTTTCGTTCAGGCTCGAATCAAAGACCGCAACGTGGACGCCGCTGCTGCGATCCAGGCTTCGAAGATCGGAGGCGGGACTTTCGGGTCCGGTGCCGATGAAGATGGGACCGGAAGCGACGATTACACATTCCCGGACACATTGACCGTCAACGGCAATCAAACATTGGGGAACCTGTCGAACGACACGCTGACGATTGGAGCGTATACGATCCACAACGCTTCAATCACGGTGAACCAGACCGTAACGGTATCGAGCGCGGCGACGTTCAACGGAAACATCACCGCCGGGAACGCCCCGAACGACAAGTTCACCGTCGAGGCTTACACGGTATACAACGCCTCGATCAGCGTCAACCAGGGCGTCACGTTGTCTAGTGACACGGTAATTGGCTCAACGGCGACGTTCACGGTCCAAGCCGTTCAGTCCATCACACAGGGTTCTACGATAATTCCCATAAAAGCCTACTGCCTGGTGGGGACGACTCAGACCACAACCGTCGTCGATCTTCTCGGGGTCAACATTTCAACGACAGGAACGACCGTTGGGGACTTTCTTGTCCTTACGGCCACGTCTGGATATATTCGGCTCGTTGACGAACAGACCACGGCCAACACCGGCGTCGTTTACTCGTCGCAGACTGTGGCGACCGGCGGAGTCGTGATTTCGTCCAACAACGCCGTGTCGTTCATCTGTGGGTCCGGAACCAGCGGGAACGTCTGGAAGTACATCGGAAACAGGTGACTCATCTAGCTGAAAAGCCATATTTCCCTCCGCACGTAAGGGACCGCCTGAAACGATACGACAGGCGGTTGGATCTCCTGTGGAACAAGGAGTACGGAAGATTCGAGATATGGAAAGGGCTTCGCGGTAGGGCAAGCGTCGAAATCAGGACCGATCAAGACGGGGGGGGCGGCGCTGTCGTGTCGAACGCGCTAGGATTTTGCCTTGAAGGCAAAATCACGTATTTCAAGGTGACGCCGCCCCCCAAAGCATTCAGGATCATGGTCTGCGGGAGGAAGCTGGACGAAAAAATGATTTTTTTTCGTCTATGGTTGAGTGATACGTGGCGTTTCAAAAACGCCGACGCGCTGGAAAAAAGCCTTGCCGAAGAACAGAGGATTCACGAACGGAACGAAGACCACAAGATAGAATCTGATTTCACCGACATGGCGAAAGACGTAGAATCCTACGCGCTCAACAAACCGTTCATGTCCATGACCGGGAAGCATACGGACAGCGTCAGGAAACTGTCCGAGGACCGTAACTGATGGTAAACCAAATCGGGTTCAAGACGGTTTCTCAACTGATCGACCTGTGCCGCCAGCACATTTCCGAGGCCGCGACCGGGTTTTGGTCTGACGACGTTCTTCTGTGCCACGTCAACGACGAGCAGCTTTTCGTCGCCGGACGCATCCTTCAAGCAGCGCCGGACTATTTCGACATAACGGAATCGTATTCCGTCGTATCCGGGACGCAGGAATACGACCTTCCGATCAACTTCGTGAAAGCGAACTATTGCGAATACGCCGATTCTCTCGACGTTGATTCCAGCCGAATCATCCTTCCGATCATACATCAGCTTAAACGGGCGTACTCAAGAAGCCCGGAAGCCAACCTCGGATACATAGACAGCCGCTACTATCTGAGACGAAACAAAATCGGATTCGTGCCGTCTCCGACCCAGTCCAGGACCGTAACACTCCACTATGCCAGAAGGCTCTCGCCCATCCATTACGGGACGGCCACGGCGGGGGCCGCGACGACGATTACTTTCCCTTCGACTCCGACAGCCGGGTTGGTGTCGAACATCAACGATTTTTACAACGGGGATTGCATTTACATCGTATCGGGAACGGGAGCCGGCCAGATCCGCGTCATTTCCGATTATGTCGGATCCACGCGGGTCGCCACGGTTTCGTCCGCATGGGCTACGAACCCAAGCACGGATTCCGTGTACAGCATCATTTCCGAAATTCCGCCGGAGTTCCACGACATTCTTCCGGTCGGAGGCGCGATCAGGGCGCTGGCGAAGGCAAGCCAGAAAGAGACGCCGGCGTCACTCAGCAACCTTTACGAGACGCTTTTCAATCAGATGATCGGGATCATAGATTCGCGGCAGGTTCAGGAGCCTCGATACGTGAACAGCGTTTACACCGAGGACGCTTGATGTCCTACGATTTTTTGTTTTTGATGGTGCTTGTCATTTTTCTTTTTGGATTTATGGAAACCAGGATTTCAGAAGCCCGGTCTTCCGTCTTGACAAGGACGGCCGTTCAAGAGTCAAGGCTTTCAAGGACAAAAAGAAAGCCGCGTTTCGTTATTCCATTTCATGAAATATATGACAAGGAGGAACAGCGATGAAAAAGTTTTTAACGGCGGCTCTTTTTTCGGTCTTGTTTTCTCATGGCATGGCATTTGCCGCTCCGAGATACGTTCAATCGGAGGTCGATAACACAAGCACGAAGTACAACGGACAAATACCGGACATCGATTCAGTCAATTTATCGACTTCGGCGTGGACGGCGCTTCCGGCCATCGCGAACGTGAACGAAAGGCGTCAATTCGTTTTCGTCTTGAATTACACCACGAATAACGCCGTCCAAAAGTTCATCATCACCGACAGCACGATCACGCCAACCGTCTCAATCGGGCCGGCGATGTTCGAGCTTTCGCCGGGAGAGACTTTTCAAGGGAACCTCGGGCCGACGGAATACATGTGGGGAGTCAGCCGGCATACGTCGGCGGAATCGTCTTGTGCTACGGAAGGATACTACAAATAAGTTGAGAAGGGGTTTCTTCCGTGGGAAAAGCGTCTTTAATCCTTCCGTTTAGCGGAGGCATTGACACCGAATCCGGTCCTTATTCGGTAGCCGACGGAGATTTCCCGGACATTTTGAACATGATCCGCGTCGGGAACTACCTCCAAAAGCGCGGCGGAACGAAACGATATAACGCCCAATGCCTTCACGCCGATTCCGGCATCATAGGCGGATTCAGGGCATATTCGAACGACGGAGCCACAAAAAAAACCGTCGTCGTCGGGAACACAAGGATTCTTTCCGGCAACGACACAACCGGCGTTTTTACCTCCCTTGCAACGCTCACGGCATACCCGTCCTACGTTTTTTTCGAACATTTCATAAACTCGTCCGGGGCATCTATCGTCGTGGTTTGTTGTCCCGACGGAAACACTTTCTCGAATTCCGTCATGAAATACACGATTGCGGCGGATACCGCCGCTGCGCTCAGCGGATCCCCTGTCGCGGCATGGTTCCCCGTAGAATTTCAGAGATATCTTTTTCTTTTTAACGTAAAAACAGGCGGCACGCATTTCCCGAACAGGGGATACTATTCGGCCAGGGACAACGGGGAATCGCACGACACGACCAACGATTTCATAAGGGTCCCCTACGGAAGCGGCGCGATCACAGGGGCCAGGAAGATCGGAGACATTCTTTTTGTGTTCGCGGAAAGGGCGGTCTATGCGATAACGGGGACAACGTTCAGCGCGACCGCCGGAATCGGGAACCAACAGATTTCAGATGCTCTCGGAATGCGCGGCTGCATCGCTCCGAAATCGCTGGTTTCGACAGGCGATTTTCTGATTTTTCTTTCCGAGGACGGCGTCAGGACGCTCGATGTCGGAGGAAACAGCGAAATAATCTCAACGCAGATCGAAAGCCTTGTCAGACGAATATCGAAGACCACGCCGTTCTGCACGGCGGCGGGCCACTACGACGTAGAGAGCAATTTTTATCACCTTTCATTCACGGACTCATCTTTCGACTTTCCTAGCGGAAACTTTTTCTCGCTCATTTGCGACCTTAAATCGCTCAAGTGGTATCCGTGCCAATATCCGTTTTCCGTCAATGCGTATTTCGATTGGCCGTCTTTCGGAGACAACAGGAGAAGCCAGGTCTGCGGTGCCGACGGATATCTTTACGAGATCAACACCGAGGAACCGTCCGACGCCAAAAGGGAAAAGAAGATATGCGATTTTGAGACGGACGAGACGTGGGCCGAAGGCCCGAACAACACGGGAAGCACGGCGGCGGATACGACGAATTTCAAGGAAGGGACTCAGGGGCGGAAGATCACCGCTCCGGCTGCCGCCAACCCGGAAGAAGTCCAATTCGCGTTTACGTCTGCGGGAATGAATCTCAAGCGATTCAGCGACAACTTCGCGTCCGGCGACGACGATTTTATCCAGATCAAGATTTACGTCAACAACATCGCCAACGTGACGAGCGTGGTTCTGTTTTTTTCCTCCGCTTCGGGGACGATCCCCTTGACGGCGACAGGCATCAGCTACACGATTCCGGCTTCCGCGCTGGCTACCGGGTGGAACACGGAGAACATAAAGAAATCGGCATTTACGGCCCTGGCCGGCCACGATTTCGGGAACATTCAGATTATCACGATCCGGTTCAACCCGTCAGGCTCGGCGGGCGATTACGTCACGGTTGACGACCTCAGGCTCGTTTCGATCCAAAGGGCCGGGATTCCCGTTTCTGTTTCTCAAAAGCGAATCGGCATGGAAGACCCCACGATCAACAAGGGGTTCAAGGCCATGAACATCGTCGCCGATTTTTTCCCGAACACGGAATTCATACACGAATCATACGTCGAAGGAAAACCGACGGCGGCCATGACGATTGACGCCGTTGACAACCATGTTTTCGTCGCCGACAAAACAGCGATCCGGAAGGTTTACAAGACGGACAACGCCTATCTCGTTTCGTCCCACACGACAGGCCTGACGAGCGTGGTCGGAATGTGCGCGGACGACGATTACCTGTATTTGCTGGATTTGGTTTCCGCTTCCGACGTCCGGCTCAGAAAGCTGGCAAAGGACTTTTCTTCGATCACGTCTCTCGCCCTGGGCGCTCAAAACGGGGGACTGACGAGCCTCCATTACCCGATTTCCGTTGACGACAAATACGTTTTCCTCGGGAAAGCCGCTGTCGATTCAGTAACCATCGTCGATAAGGCGAACATGGTTTCTGTTAAATCGGTTTCCATAACGGGATCTGCTTCGGGAACCCTGGGCCAAATTTTCGTTGACGACATCTACGTTTACCTTGCCTATTGCAAGTCGGGGACCGTCAATGTTACGGTTTCAAAACTGTTGAAATCCGATTTCCTTAACGGCGTTTTGACTGAAAAAGACTCTCTCACGCTGGAAGTTCCGCTCGACGGATCGCCTTCCGCAACCGGAACCGACATAGCGCATTCCTTGACGGCCGACGCCGAGCATGTGTATTTTTCGTATAAGGAGCCAGGCCCAGGAGTGAACTTGTGCTACAAAATCCTGAAAACGGATTTTTCGAGATACTCAAAAATCACCATGCCTGCCCCTTCGGACGGTGGAATTTCGGTAGACGAAACTTTTGTCTACCTCCACAACTCGGACTTCGAGATTTACCGGCTACTAAAAAGCACGATGGATACTTTCGATTCCGAGGCCGATTTGAACGCATCGGGCGTCATAACGAATACTCCGACGAACGTGGCGATGGCGCTGAACGACCCCTCTCAGTATAAAAACGTGAGGAAGTCCGTAACGTTCCCGGTAAACGGATACGGGAATTGGGAACAGTCGGTCATTCGGAACGATCAGCCCGGACAGGCCATGAGCCTGTATTCCATGTCGGCCATCATCGACGCCGACGAAAAGATGCCTTAAAATGGCGAGCTATCTCGTAAAACCAACGGCAAAAAGCGGAATAGCCGGCCTCGCGAAGACCGTCAAGAGGCTTTTCGATGAACTTTTCTACCGCGTAAACGGAGCCAACATAGAGGCCGGACATCTTTACCTGAATTCCGCTCAACTGGTCGGAAAAACGGCGGATCCGTCGTCTCCATCTACCGGGATGGTCTATTTCAATTCCACGGCGAAACAGTTCAGGGGGTATACGGGAAGCGATTGGATCATTTTAGGAAGTTTAGATGGTTGGTTGACGACAACCCTTTCAGCCACAAGAACGGGAAATCATACTTTTACTTTGCCTGCCGATGTCACGTCTTACGTCGGAAAAGGAACCCGCGTCAGATATACGGATACGACGGTGAAATATGGCGTTGTTTTCTCTGCTTCTTTTGGAGCGGGGGTTACGACCATAACTTTGTTTACAAACACCGATTATACGATGGTCGCGAATCCGACAGTCCTCGCATTTTCAAATGAAATGTCGCCAACGGGCTATCCAGGATGGTTTAATTACGACTGTACCCCGTCTGGATGGTCCGGGACGCCGACGCAAACCATATCGCGTTTCTCGGTAAAAGGTTCGACGCTGTTTTTGACTTTGAGCGTTACCGGCACGAGCAACGCCACGACAGCCATTTTATATTCTCCAAATACGATGCTTCCAAGTTCAGACATTATTCAGTCCATCGGATACGCCATCAACAACGGAGCGGTTTTGACCGCCGTCACCCAAATGATCGCAAGGAACAACAATACGACAATCGACTTTTATACGGACATGGCAAGCGCGGCATGGACGAATTCGGGGACGAAACGGGTGGATACGACATTGGCGGTGCAATTTTAATGAGCGAAGACCACGATATACTCGTAGGGATCCACGGAGACGTCCGGCATATCCGGGAACGTCTTGACGACCTTAAAAGGAGCGACGATGCTCAATGGAAAAAAATAGACGCTCTTTCCGAGGATAGCGTAAAGGCCAAAAACAGCATCGGTTTCTTGACGACAGGGTTTTGGACGATCACGGCGGGACTGATCGGCGGCGGCGGACTTATGGGGATGGCGATATGGCTGATGAGCCGGAATTGAAACAAGAGAAGAAAACGACGTTCGCGGATATGGCCTCCGCCGTCATGGAATTCGACAAAGTGGTCGTCACCGGACTCATTTGTTGCGTGGCGGCGGTCCTCGTATTTTCGTTCGTCTTGGCGAAATACGGAAACTCGGATTCCGAAAACGTGAAGGTCGTCCTGTCGTATTTCAAGGATTTGTCTTTCATGCTCGTTCCGGCCATCGCCGCGAGCATCCGGCACAAGGACGGTGAAAAATGAAGCCTTATGAGCTTTTGAGGCCGTGCGGCAAGGAATTCCCGGACGGGAAACAGTTCGGCGAATGGGGGCCGATGTGGGGATACCATTTCGATGAAAACGGGATTTGGGTCAAAGGCCAGAAGGATGGCAAGGGGCAGCACGGCGGGCATGACATCATTTGCCCGTCTGGAACCGTTCTTCGCGCTCCCGGAAACGGGAAGGTGTTTCTCTCCGGTTGGCAAGATCCAGAAGATCAGAAAAAAGGCTATGGCCTCCGCCTGGTCGTTGAACTTGAATCGCCGTATTCGCTTTACGAAGGCATCAAACTCATTCGGCCCTGGCTGACGATTGGACATTTGCGCGAACTGTGGGTACCCGTCGGTTCTTTGATTTCCAGAGGGACTGATTTCGGCCTTTCCGGCAATTCCGGCAACTCGTCAGGCGACCACGTCCATTTGCAGCTTGAAGTGGCGGGGAACATGCCGCGCACCCCGCTCACGTTCTCGATGGTGGACTACTGATGGAAACGAAACCGCTCCCCAAATGCGCTCCGATTGCAGTCTCAGAAATACCGGAAGCGTCCGCTCTCCTTTTCTATGGCGGGAACAAATTGACCGAGTTCGTCGGGAACAACCTGTACAAACATCCGTATCGTCCGCCGGCGTTCCATGCGGCTTTTTATATCCGCGACGGGCTTTTCCTGAACGTCGGGAAGTTCAAGGTCATACAAAAACTTGAGGACGAGTTCAGGAGTTCAAGGCGGATTGACGTAATTTCCTATTCGGCCCTTTTGAACGCCGACCGCGTGGCTCTATGCACTTTCGCAATCCTGGATACATCGAAACCGAAAGTCGGATTCGATTTGCCGGACTATGGAATCATCGACTATCTCCGGTTCGGGTTCAAGTTCCTTCGTCCGACGAAAAACGACATTTGCTCGGAAAACGTGGTAGAATTGTTCGCCATGAGGAAAATCGTCGTCAGCTACCGAAGGCCGGCGGATACCGCGCCGTGGCATCTTTTTGAGTTCGCTTACCAGAACCCCGAAGTGTGCGTCGTAAGGACGTTGCACGTCGGGGCCGATTTCAAAACGTAGGAGGAAAAAATATGGGCATTGGCAACATTACCATTCCTCAGATCAAGATCTCGGATTACCAGCCCGGTCCTGCGAAAAATCAGTCGAGCGGGCCGCATCTTTTTGCGGCTGCGGATTACGACAAAACGAGCATCGGGACTATCTACAATGAGTCCTATGCTCCGGTCGTAAGAAAATACGAATCACGGCCTTTTTATGCGAGAAAAATTTCGCTTGGAGATTGGGTAAACAATCCAAGTCTTTCCGGCCTGACTCCCGAGCAAAAGAGAGCGTTCATTGACGCCAATGACGCCATCCAGGGCTTGAACAGGCCGAACCAGAACCTCCCGCCCGGCGCAACGCAGCAACAAACGGCATGGGCCAACGCCTTCGCCCACGACTTCAAAATCAATTTCAACCGAGATCCGGTCAATAGCGAAATGCTTGAGGCCGTGAACGCCTACGGAGATTCCCCGATTCAGAATACGGGCGACGCCATGTTCTTTTTCAAAAACAAATACGGACAGAACCAGCAGCCGCAAGTCGATCCAAAGACGGGCGAAGTGACGCCGCCCGCAAATCCTCCTGGACAACCGCCGCAGCCGCCGGGTCCGTCTGTCCCGGAAGGACTCAAGGAAATAGAGGGATACATCGACTATTTAAACAAGACGTTCATCTATCCGACGCTCACTCCCGAAGAAGTTTCCGCGAGGGAAAAATCACGCAACCAGTATTTGGGAACAGCGAAAACCGAAGCCGCGCCGGCTACCGGCCTTACGGCAGACGAGGAAAAAGCCCTGGCGCAAATCGACGAATGGGCGGCATCAAGCGGGAATACTGGACAACCGATCCACCTGAACGCCAGAAATCAGGTTGCCGAAGATTTTCGTCGGCAGAAAGAGCGATACGATGTCGGAATAACGCTTTCCGATCTTGGACAACGCCGTTCTGTTGATACCGCCCGCCAAACGGCAATCGGAAACGTTGTATCGGGGGCCGTAGGAAACAAATGGTCGAAAGAGGCCGTCGAAAAAGCGAACGAATTCGCAGCCGGACAGAATGCGCTTTCTCGTTCCACGGAACGCGATATCGCGTCCGCGAGCGACCGAGCGCAACTTCTCGGAAGCGGAGGACAAGTGGCCGGAAACATTATCGGCAGCTATGTCGCAGGAAAAGCCCTCGCCGGGAAACCTCTGTTTTCGATGGCTGCAAAAACAATTCCGACGACGCAAGTGGGGGGTGCGACATACGGCGGCGGTGCGGCAGGAGGCGTTGGATTGGCCGGGTTCGCGGGAGCGCACCCGTTCATAACCGCCACGGCCATAGCCGCTGCGGCATATCAGATTCCAGGAGTCCGCAGGGCTGTCAAAAATCTTTTGTCCGGTCGAGGACTCAAGACCGGAAAATTCTTTTCCAGAGGGTAAAACCATGCCAATGCCTTATTCCGACCCAAACGAGGGTTCAAGTTTCAAAAGAGGATCGCGCCGGAGAGCCTACGCCGGAGCCGCCATAAATCTTTTGAAGGGCTTCCAAGAAGGCAAAAAAGAAACAATGACAATGGGCCGCGAAATGGCGAAAGACAGGCTTCTTTACGGCGGCGTTCCAGTCGATTACGAGGGAAAGAAGTATCAGACCGTGGGCCAGCAATTCGTTCAGCCGACCGCCGCAGCCGGCGGGCAGCTTGTTCAGACGCCGCAGGGTCCCGTCAACACTGGATTCGGAGATCCGCTCGCCATCCGTCAGGCCCGCATGTATACGGAAGGAAGCATGTCGCGGGCGAAACTTGGGGCGCAGACGCAACGAGCCATGATGGATGCGAGGGAACGGATGCGCGGAGCCGGAAATCCGTTCGCCATGCAATCCATCCTTGCGAACGTCTACAATACGGCGTATCGAGAAACCGCGTCACCGGACAACATTCTTATCTATGGGGAAGCGGAAGCAAGAAGGATGGCGGAAGAATCCGCCTCGGCGGCGATATCCGAGTTTGTTCCGATGGCTTTCGGGTCTGGCGGAGGTATGCCCGGAATGCCTCAACCGGGAGTTCCGTCGCCGAGACCGGCCATGAATCCGGGCCCGGGCCAGAATCCGCCTCCGGTTCCGGCAAGTCCAGCCCCAGGAGCACCTTTTAATCCACAAGTTGGACAAACGAAACAATATGCCTCCGAAGCCGAAGCGTTGGCCGCAGAACAGCGCGGGCTTCTTCACAAAGGGGAGAGAGTCATAATTGGTGGTCAGTCAGGAACATGGCAATAAAAAATGGGATTCGTTCCTGACAGACAAGAAAGCCACTTTGTCCCCGATTCTCAACCAACAAGCAGATTCGTCCCCGATAAACCGATAGAAAGTCCATTCGCCAAGGCCGGACGGTTCGTTGCCGATATCCCAAGTCGTATTCATTCTGCGACAAGCGGAGCCGTCCTCGGCGCAAAAGAAGCTCTTGACGTTAATCTTTCTCCCGCAAGCGCGGTAAGGGGCGCTTTCGAGGGGGCCGTGGAGGGGTGGAAAACGAAAGCCTCCCCGTGGGAAGCGTCGTGGCGAGCCACCCAGGGATTGCCCGACATTCCGAACATTCCTCCGATCCCGACCCCTTCCGGCTACATTCCTGAACCGCATACCGCTGTTTTACGAGCCGCCGGCGTGAACGTGCCGTCTCCGCGCCTCAAAATTCCCCAATACGATATCGGACAAATACGACAAGCTCCGCGAGCCGTTACGGCAGGATCGGTTTATGCTTTAACGGATCCTCTGACCCCGGTTTTCGGCGTCGCTGGAAAAATTCTGAAAACAAGGGCGGTCGCGGGGGCGTTGTCCCGCGCCGGGAATAAGGCTTTCGCCGTAGTGAGAAAAATACCCGTCGCAAATTGGTTTGTCCCGGAACCGATGCCGAAACTTTCGGCGGCAGCCCGCGAGGCTGTCCTTGACGCCGAACGGATGCGGGCCGCGAGAGAGTTTATCGGAAAAGCCGACGTTGAGGCGGCGCAGGGCGCTTTTGCGGAAGGACTTTCAGCCGGAGAACGCGCCAGAGTCGGACTTCTTTCCGGTCGTGGAAGCCTTGTTTATGACGTAAAACGAGGCGAACGGCCTCTTGCCGGACTCGTCGCTGCGGAAGGGGGAGAGGTTCCGAAGGTTTCCGTTGAAACCGATCCGCTTAAACGAGAGCTTTTGGAGCGGGGAAAAGCAGCGAGAGAGATTCTTTCCAGAACGGCGATGGAATCGGAAAGGATGGGAATGCTGAAACCCGGAACCGTAAAACCATACGAAACTTCCATCCCTGAACGTATCGACAGGCTTCTTAAAAAGTTCAAAGACAAAGCCGGGCGCGATCCGACGCCGGACGAATTCATGAAATTGGCCGGCCAGGCGGAATCGGACGTAAAGAACTTCGTCGATCCAAACGTCGGGCTGTTTTCCGAGCCATACGGCGGGTACACTCCAAGAAAATACAAAATGTTCGAGGTCGGTTTCACGCCGGAAGATTTGGAAAAGAACGTCGAAGCCACAAGGAAAGCGATATCGAATTTGACCGTCCCTGGCAAGAACAAAAGAAGGCTGTTGCTAAGCCTCGAAAGGCATTTGCCTGACATCAGGCAAGCCGTGGCGAAGGCCCAGGGCGGCGACCCGGAACAATTCTTCTCGTCGATGAAACCGGCGAGGGCGAAACTAAAGATTTTCTCGAAAAGGCAGGAAATACCGGAAGTCGTCAGAAAAAATCTTTTCGGGGAAATCTCGGGCGCGGCGGACACGATCCCCGTCAAGGTCGGCGAAATGCGGGCCGCGCAAAACGCGAGAAAGTTCGCCGACCAGCTTGCTTCGGATCCTCTCCTCGCGGAAGATGTCATAGACAGCGCGGCGAGGGCGAAAGGTGGAGCCAAATACGCCGGATACGTTCAGGTTCCCGAAACGACCGTAGGCGGCGGGAGGACGTGGGGAAACCTTGCCGGGAAATGGGTCAGCCCGGAAATTTCGAAACGGATCGAGTTCGCCGGGAACCCGCAAAGTTTTTGGGACACGGCGGCGAAAACGGCGCAAATTCTTGTCCAAGGGTCGAAGTCGCAGCATGTCCTGGCTTCCCCGAAAACGAACGTCGGAAACTTCGCCGGAAACATAATCATGGATCATATGACGGGATTCCCGATTTGGGAACAGGTAAAAATGGCTCCGAGAGTGTTCGAGGAATTCGAAAGGCATAAAAAAGGGTTGCCGTCACCATATTTCGAGGAAGCCGTAAAAAGCGGAACTCTGATCGACACCCTCGTCGGGTCCGAAATGCGCGGGCCTAACCTCGAAAAAATGCGGACCGGAAGCCGTGGCGTTTTGGAAAGGCTTCAAAAGTTCCTGGCCCCTAAATTCCGCGTTCCGTTGCCGGACGTTGAGGTCAGAAAAGCTATGGTCGAAACCGCGCCTGGTATTCGGGCACCTACCGGGCGAACATTGGCGAAGGTCGGAACGGCCAAGCAAGTTGATCTGGCGAAATTCTATGCGTCGATAGAAAACAGGAGCCGACTGGCAAGGTTCATGTGGGAAAGGATAAAAAACGGAAAGACGCCGGATGAGGCCAGAAAAGCCGTCGATTTCGCCCTTCTGAATTACCGGCACGTTTCGCCAGCCGTAAAATTCATGAGGAATTCCATTCTCGGAGGAAATTACCTCACGTTCTTTACGAAAAGCCTCGAACAACAGGCGCAACTTGCCCTCAAAGACCCGATGCGGGCGTACGAACTTTACAAAATAAAAGACGCCATTGAGCAAGACGCCATTTACCAGCACAAATTACGAGACATCGACGTAAAAGCGATACGGGAGCAGAATTGGGGGCCGGAAATAATTACGAGGGCCGGAACGAAAATGACACCGAAAGTCCTGTCGATTTCGAGCCTTGTTCCGGGCTGGCTCGGAGAAAAAAACGCCGCCGGCCTCCTGACCGGGCCGCTCAAGGCTCTTTACGAAGCGTATTTCAAAAAGAACCTTACGACGGGCCAGGACATGGGAATGCCAGACGTTTTTGAATCGACGAGAAGGAAACAAGCGCAGACGCTTTATTCGGCGATGGCGTCCCCGATGGCACCCCCGATACCGAACCCGGTTGACATTATAGGAAAACCGATTGCCGAGTCGGGATCGGCTCGATTGCGCGATATCGTCCTGCAAATGATGAGAAACAGAGAAGAAGGAAAGTCCGGTCCGAGGATGCTTTTGCGTGGCGGATCGGGAACGACGCGGATCATGGACGCGCTGGCCCGTAGGCGGGCGCAGCCGGGCACCACGCCGCAGGACGCCGGAGACGCCATTGGGGACGCCCTGGCCGGCGCAGGATTGCGTCCAGCCGACAGGGGGCTTGCGATTATGAGGCTTTTGGCGGATTACGAAAGCAAGCAGGGATCCGCCGCGAGGTCGCTCGTAAAACGCCTATCGACGAAAGACCCCCGCTTTACGCCGGCGGAACGGGAAGCGGCGCGGGCGACGCTGCGGGACCTCCTTCGGAAACAGGCGCGGGAACTACTGGCAAAATAGTTTTCCGTTTCCAGACCGGGCACATCGCTTTGTAGCCGCACATCGAGCAGTTCATCATCCCGAAACCAGGGTTCGGATAAAAAAGACCCGTCCTCATGGCTGTCGAAAGAGTCTGGATTTCCCACAAAACCGTAGCTTTCCCTTCATGTTTCAGCGCCGGATACGCAACTGTCACGTTGTCCGCCCCCGTTTTCTTGCCCCGAATCAAATAATCCAACCTGACGCTTTCGATTCCGGGAACGGCCAAATTGTAGACGCCAAGCTGAAACGGCATGGGGTTTTCGACCTCGTTCTCGATGGATTTGCGGTATTTTTTCGTCGTCTTAAAGTCGATGATCTCTTTTGAGTCCCGGATCAGGTCGATCACGCCGATAAGACCGAACGCCGTGTCTTTGAATTTGAGTTCGAACTGCTGTTCCACGGCTGTCGGCTGGATCGCCTGGGCTGTCCCGCCATGATACTGTGTAACAGACCGTATCATGTCGTCCTTTTCGGCTCCGGGGTCCTCCCCCTCCCAATCCACTCCGCCAGCCTTTGATTTGGCGTCCTCCACAACCCCTTCAAACGAAGCAGAAGCCGCCTCTTTTACGCGATTTACGGGTAGATTGACCCCTGACACCCTCTTTTGCGCGAAATCAAATTCCAGGGCCTTGTGGGCCGAAATGCCCACAATGAGGTTCCCGGCTGGCGGAATCTTGAGGCCGTCGATGTAACGGAACTCGTATTGTTTGGGGCACCGGCGGAACATTTCCATACGCGTAACCGAAATACGGTCAGACGGCAGATCGCTCAGTTCAAGAGATTCGCTCATTTGGATTCCTCCACGACGTGCATTTTTTTAACTTCTTTGACGAACCGATTAAATGCTTCTGTCGCCCTTTCGTCAAAACCAGGCAACAACCGAACCGCCAGAACGCTCAATATAAAAGATGCAGCCTTCTCTGCGAACTCCGGGTGAATCCTTTGTCCTTTCGGCACGATTCCGTCGGAGTGATAATTCTCTTTCAGAACCGAAACCTCGACGTTAAGGGAAGTTCCGCTTGAATATCCCCTTGATGCCAAACCTTTTTCAAGGTCAGAAATTTCTATCTTCATTTTATGAACGCCACGGTTCGGGGGGTTCGCTCATTGGTTTTCCTCCCATGCTTTTTTGCTTTCGTCGAACCGTCGCTTGTATTCTCCCGCCACGGCGTCCGCGATGGACCATGCCATGTCCGAAATCTGCGCTGGCGTGGCCGACAAGACGAACCCGCTTCCTATCAGCGTCGGAAGGATGTGCTGTTCGACGAGCCGTTTCTTGAATTGGAGTTTGTTGTCGTAAAAAAGCTCCTTTTTTATGGGTGGATCCGGTGGCGGTTCCTGGCTCGCCGAGTTGACGGCGGCGAGCAGACGTTGTTCTCGGTGCGCTAATTTTTCTTCCGCCGCTTCTTCTTTTGCTTCCCGCTCTCTCGTTTCTTCGTCGCTCATGGTTTCGTCCTCCCGAAAACGAAGTCGCGCCAAAGAAGGTTGAAGTCGTCCTTTTGCGCGATTCGCGGCGTTTCTAGGAACATCTTCAAGGCGAACGCTTTCGCCTTCATTATGATTCTCTCATAATCCGCTATCAAGTCGCGGATTTGCTTTTTTTGATCCATCGTTTTGCACGGGCAGATTTCTCCGTCAAGTCCGCATCGGTCGCAGAGAGTTTGCATCAGACACCCCCGAACGTGTGTCGATATGCCGCGCAGTTATCGCAATACGACAGGTTCACATCGGTTTTGTGGTAACTCTTGGCTCCGCAGACCAAGCACTTGATCGTCAACATTCCGTGTTCCCAAACGACCTCGTAGGTTTTTGCGGAATCCGGTTTTTTTCTCGGGCGCGGAACAAGGAAAAGCGCGGCCAAGACACCGATGATGAACCATCCGACCCCGACGCCGAGTGCCGTCATTTCAAGCCTCCGGCTTTCACGGTTTTTTCCTCGTACGCTTTCATGCGCTCCCAAAAGAGTTTCAGGTTTGAGAGGGCGACGTTCGACAAGTCCGCCGCCGCGTCGGGCTGAATGCCGCGCAAGGCGTCAAAAAACACGCCGTCTTTGATTTTTAATTCGACCTTTTTCGACAGGATGATTTCGCGGAACACTTCGGCATCGCGGTCCTCCTGGTTCTTCGTAACGACGGATTCGACGGTAAGGGCTTCCTGTCCGTTCGGCGGTTTCGGCGAGTCCGGAGGCGACGGAGCGGCTTCCGGCACGACGGTTATCACCCGGTCTTTGGGGATCTCCTCGGTTTCCTCCGGCGTGTAAATCCCGACGATGATAGCCGGCATCGCCATTCGGATCCCTTCCGAAATGACCCGCCCGCGAAGCATCTGGCGGGGATATTTTTTCCAGATGTCCTTTTCAAACAGACCGGCACGTTTCGCGTCTTCCAGCGTCCACTTCACGGTCACGTCAATGGAAAGCCCGGATGCCGTGAACTGCGCTTCGCAGACCGTTTCTGTGTGTTGGACCCATTTGACCTTTCCTCCGCGTTCCTGAAACTCCGCCAGCATCGTGTCGGCCTTCATCGCTGGTCGGCCCTGGACGATGTGGAACCGCCTCATGGCTTGCATGGGGTGGATCCCCTCGCTGTCGGCCAGCATCATCAAGGCGAACGCCGCCTCGGTCGTGCGAACTTCCGGGAAAAGACCGGATTTCGCAATCTGTTCAGCCAACAATTTTATCGCCGGGACTTTGTTCCCGTCGAATACGGCCATTTCTTTCGTCATTTTTTGTTACCTCCTTCCCTTCCGGCTTTTTCCAAACCAGCCACGGGTGAATTTTGACTTGGCATGCGTGGCAGACATACGCCGCCCGTTTTCCATTGTCGTCGTTAATGATCCACGCCGCCGGATGCCGATTCAAAATGCAATGGAACCAGACAAATGGTACTAGGAAAATGCTAGTCGTTAGGATCATGTTTATTCCCCTCCCGCTCCCTGTGCAACCACCAATCAATGAAATAACAAACGAAATAGACAATAATCACGCCTCCGAAGAACACCTCCATCACTCCCCCTATTGGCTTGCGCCAAAGCTATTTTGATTTTTTGGCTTCTTTATGCCGACTGTTTATGGTGCATTGACGGCACAGACGCCACCCTCTATTGCTGATTCTCGTATTTTCATTCGTAAACTCATGCCCATTAACACAATGCGTTTGCCGGCCGATGAAAATGGCTGACAGGGGCAGGACCCAGTCCATACGGAGCCTTCCCATCCTGCGAGTTTAAGGGCGAGCGCCCATCCGCCGATGCCTGCGAAGAAGTGGCATTGGTCATACCCGGCAACATCGGCTGGCTTGATGTCGCAGATGGATCGTTCATCGACTACTCCTTGCGGTATTTCCCCGGCCGCCATAAGGTTGCGGAGCCATTTGGCGGCGAAGGGGTCGAACTCGTTGTAATAGACCTTCATTCACGCCCCCTCCTTTCCCGAAGGGCTGTTTTTAACGCGCTTCATCCCCCTCTCTCCTTTTCAGCGGGCGGGCGCGGGTTAAATATCACGATTGCCGACGGGAACGGTGCGCTATTTTTTTGGTCGTCAAACTTTAGCCGACCGCGAATGAAACGAATCTCCGACGATTTCATGCAATAGTCTTGCCACCATGCCGCATCTGTCCTGGACGGTACAAGGAAAACAACCGTCTTTCCTTTTTGGCTTTCCTCAAAACCCTTCCGAATCCACTTGATGATTTCGCGTCCGTATGGCGGATTGACAAAGTTACTCAGTCCCCACTCGCGTGAAAGCCCGTCGAATTGAGGGTTCGATGGGCATGGGTCAAAGTCGAATTGAAACTCCGCGTCAAGCGTTTGGTAAACCGCTTTTGGCGTTTTCCAATTAAGACGCTGGCTGGAGAAGTGAACGCTCACGCCCCCTCCTTTCCCGAAGGGGAGAGAGGGGCGGGGGTTTCCCACGGCCTTTTTCGCCTCTCGGCTTTCATCGCAGAATCGTATCGGAGGTGACACCTCTGGCACATGGCCTTGAGATTCTCCGGGCGGCAATCCATCGGCGTATGATTCAGGTGGGCGACCGTTAGCATGATCTTCCCCCTGGCAAACCTCGCTTTTTCCCCGTTGACTTCTACACAGCGACGCGTTTCTTTGTCGAACAAATCCACCCCGTTGTGCAGGCCGCACTCTCCGGCACATTCGCATTGACCGCCAGAACGGTTCCGAATCGAACGGCTGATCTGCTCCCAATTCTTCGGGTAGAGGTGTCGCCTCATCGTCCCCCCTCGCTCCCCTCTACCGGAAGTTCTGGAACCTGACGCTCCGGCTTCGCGTTCTCTCTCCGGCACTCCGAACATGGCCCATCGTGGAGCATTACCTTTCCGTGCTTGTGGCAGATGCCCTCGCTCCCCTCTTGGCTGGCGGGAGAGGCAATTTCTTTAATTAAGCTTTGTTCGCGCAAAAAACACGGCCCATCTGTCCGGTGAACAACGAGTCTATCGGGGGACGGTTCGCCGCACGTGCATTTATCCGTCCCGCTTCTCTCCGGGGTGGTGAGGGCTTCTTGAACAAGGACCATTAGGCTTTCTGCGTTTTTATAGAAAAACACAGGCTCAACCTCTCTTATCCCCAACATCACGGACAGTAACTTTCTCGTTTCTTCCAGCGCCTTTTCCATCCTCTCGCCCTTTTCTTTCAAATCCTCGTAGGCTAAATGAGAAATGCACGTTACGCCGTCCTCCGTCTCAGATTTTAAATCCGGATTCCGGCCAAGCGTTCTGAGCGCAGCGCCAAGCCTCTCGTTTTCCTTCTCCTTCGCGGAGAGGGCGGCGAGCAAAAAATCAATATCCAGTTCAGCCCTCCCGACTTCAATAAAACCCTTGCAAGCCATTTTTGCTCTGTCCGCCCAGTGACTTTTAATATCTGCCAACCTATCGTAACTCACCTTGCGCCTCCTTCCCACCTTTCCGGCATCATGCTTAAAAATGCTCTTGCCAGTTCTACCTTGCCGGATTCGGATAGCTTTTCAAATCCGCAGACAAATGTGCCCGTCGCGGCGGCCTTGAACCGACGAATAATCTCCGCGTCCGGCGCGGCCTTGATCTCCGCGATGCTGCGCTCCCGTTCAGACTGGTTCACGCTTCCACCCCTCCACGGCCAGCGCGGGAGTCGGAGATTCCGGCCCTCGCGCACCGCATGATTTGCACTCGACATACCAATGCTCTTGCCCCATGATTTCCGACTCGTTGGATTCCATCAGGACGATTGAGGCAATTTCTGTATCCGGGTCTCCCTCTCTGTCCGTCTGCCCGCAGAAGGGGCACTCCGCATACGGCTCCTGGGGGACCAGCGGCTTGCCGTCCTTGTCTTTGTAGGTGTCTTTGAATATTGGGATGTCGATCATATTTTTCTGGCCTCTAATGCGGCCATCAAATACTGGACGGCCCTGTCCGTGACTTCGTGCCATTGACCGTCAACGACGATGAAAACCCCCTCTTTCACAGGACCGGGAACACTCTCCCTGTCGTCAATGCGAATCTGGATGCGGTCGGTTAGGGTTATCTTCACGGTCAGTCCGGTTGTATCCCGTTCGCCAGACAGCTTGCCTCGGTCGCGGCTTTCGCCAAATTGGACTTCAAGGCGGCGAGTTCCTCTTGACAACTCACGGCCTGCCCGTCACGAACCCTAAATGCGTGCGCCATACTCTCAAGCCGCTGTTTCACGTTTTCCAGTTCCTTCTCCTTCGCGGAGGCATCGTTTTTTGAAACCATCCATGCGTGGCCTTCGAAATGGTGGCCCTCTTTGCTTTGCTCATTTCAATGGCTCCACGTGTAAACCCCGCAATGGTCGCATCGCCAAAGAGGAACGCCGGTCCAGTTCTTCGCTTCCCCCGCATCATGCTTTTTCAATACGTCTTTGCGCTCTTGTCCCCTCACCATAGAAAAAAATGGCTTTTTCTTGTGATCGTGATTCTCGTCCGCAAGCGGTAATTTTTTCGTATTTTTCTCTTTCGCTTGGACTTGCCACAATCGCAAAACCTACAACGCCTTTCCCCGAAATGGGGATGTCCCTTACAAACACAAACTTTTTTAATTCTCCCAGTGGTTTTTATTTGCGACTCGAAAAGAACGCCTTGAACGTATCTGCACCGTAGGCCCCCGCCGTAAGACCGATAATTTCTTTTACCGTGGCTGAGTCTGGCGTCTGTCGCTGTTCCATCCACGCCTGCACCCCGCCCTCGCAGGCCCCGGTGATCGTCCGATAGGCGCGGATGGCGTCCCGCTTGCTCACGACCGTTTCGGGCGTCCACTTCGCAAACTCCGATTTGTCGCGGTTCCCGATCTTGTAGAGCAGTCCGTCCCGCGCCTCGGCCAGAGTTTTGCCGTGCGACCACGCTTCGCCATCCGTGACAAGAAAGGAAACTTCCTTCTTGCCGCAAACGACCACGCGCGATACCTGGCCTCGTTGCGACACTATCCGCGCTAAAATACCGTCGGCAAAAGAAAAACCGGCGGCGTCGAAGGTGGACAGGAGTATGGCGCGGCACTTCTTGCCTACGCTCTCTCGGATGGGCGAAACATTGGCGTTCTGCTTAACATCCTTCGGCGCGTCCAGCTTCGCCGAACCGCAAACTATCACGGCCCCGCCGACGGTTTCCAGCGCGTCCAGCTTCGCCGAACCGTCAACTCTCACGTCCCCGCCGACGGTTTCCAGCGCGTCCAGCTTCGCCGAACCGTCAACTCTCACGTCCCCGCCGACGGTTTCCAGCTTTGGGAACTCGCCGCCATTGGTGGTGATGGAGCCGGTAATTCTTGTGTAGTCGTAAACCATACCGGCCTTTGCTACCAAATCTCCGTCATGGATATTTTTTTTCATTGTCTTCATTCTCCTTTATTTTCGGCTCTGACGCTTGGCTTTATTCATTTTTCAGCGATTTCTCCAACGTTCAGTATCGCCGTTTCTAATTCTAGAATGCGCTCGCATAAGTGGACTTCTTCGACGTATTCCAATTTGATCCCTTTTTCACCGGCGTAAACAACCGGAACCTTACCAGACCTATCAATAACTATTCCCGTCCCGATTAAGTTTTTGAGTTCCGCGTTTTTTAAAAACACCTGAACCGTGCCGGAGTTCTCGGACACCGTGCCGTAGTTCGCGTTGCGGGACACCGTGCCGGAGTTCGCGGACACCGTGCCGTAGTTCTCGTTGCGGGACACCGTGCCGGAGTTCGCGGACACCGTGCCGTAGTTCGCGGACACCGTGCCGGAGTTCGCGGACACCGTGCCG
>ERZ1292642.23-Hain-H14-01um-R1-23-length-77220-cov-17_pt1 | contig 41363 bp, 73 predicted proteins | sample MGYA00564403_ERZ1292642 | MGnify/ENA primary metagenome ERZ1292642 (study PRJEB36523, sample SAMEA6512643) | groundwater metagenome | collected 2019-01-09 | study: AquaDiva: Metagenomics assemblies of 32 groundwater samples
GGTGGCCCGCCGATGCACCCCAGCGCTTCGGCCGCCAGCCGGCGGACCCCGGCGTCGGCGTCGCGGGCCAGCGCCGTCACCAGCGCCGCAACCGTCTCCGGACCGCCGATGCGCTCCAGTGCCAGTACCGCCGGCTCCGGAACCATCGTCATCGTCATGGTCAAAACTCCTTGTCATTCGCCAACGTTGCGGCAGTAGGGATGGTTATAGAGAAGCTTCCAGCGATCGTCCCGAGCAGCCTCGCCGCTTCCCTTTTGAAGACCGCAGCAGCCTCGGGATCACCGAGTTTCTCGTAGCATCCGCTGCGGAGCAAAGCTATCCAGTACGGCCGCAACCATACGGGATTGTGCCGAACCAGCGACAGCACGCCATCCCAATCGCCGAGGTCCCAAGTATGGAGGATCTGTTTGCTCAGGTTGTTATGCGGGATAGGCTCCGGCAGATGTTCGCGGATGGAGTGCAAGTCCTCGGAAAGTCCGCGCACACGTTTGATCTGTTGCGGCGTCAAACTCCGCCAGTGCAAGTCTGCCTCATCGCGCAACGCGTCGGCTTCCGGTCCTTCGCCGAGGTGTTGGACAATAAGTTCATGGAGCCGTATCAGCAAGTGGACGTATGCGGAGTACGGCGTTTGCTCAGGATTTGTCATGCGATTCTCCTTGTTGGATGGAGACGTTTGGCGGAGGAATCAACCCGCGGCGGATCATCTCGGACCTCACCGCTGCGGACAAGCCGCGCACCCTCCTTGGTCTGGCGTAAAACAAGGCCGACACGAACCATACCAACTCCGCGTCGCACATCGCCCTCATTTCGCGCTCAATCTTCTTCCAGCACTTCAGTGTGGCGATTGAACTCCTCGACTTGGTCTTTGGTTGCTTGGTTCTGGGCGGCATCATCTTCCTCCGTTTCGCGCCAGATGGCGGCGAGCCCGTTCTACCCGCATGGCGTTCAACTGGGCAATCAGAACCGGGGTTGGCTTGTCGGTCCCGGCCTCGGCGTCTTCGAGGCGGTTGATCATCAGGGCCAGGTCCAAGTCGTCGGCAGCCTTGGCCTCGGCGGCGAAATTGCGGCCCCGAGAGGATCCCCACTGGCGACGTTCCCAACCATCAAGGCGTTCAGTGGTCATGGTTTGCTCCGGAAGGGTTTTGTTGCGACGATCACCAACCGCGCCAACACTAAAGGAACACTAAAGGAACTATAAAACTTTATAGTTGATGAGCCAGCGGCGACGCGCCGCCGCGTCGCCCACCAACACACGGGTCCCTCTGGCCTGTCCGTCGTATCGCGGTTCGTTGTTCATGGTTTTCTCCTTTTCCTCGTTCCCGAGGCGGCAGCCTTGCGTTCCGCAGCCTCCTTGCTCATTTCCTGAACAGCTTGGCACATCTCATCCACACCCTCCTTGTGATCGTCCTCCCTCGCCAACATCAGCAGAATCAGGTAGCCGGCGAGGTCCTTGATTGTGTCTTCACCGTAGGCTCCCCAATCACCTACGCGGTTTTGCTTGATCCGCGACAACTTGTCGTCGATGCGGGCACACAGGTTGTCTTTTGCATTTCCCCACGCGAAGATGCCGATGGGCTTGAGCGCCGAGTCTCCGTATGACTCGTTCTTGTCGCACAGGAAGTTGGCCAGGTGGAGGCACTTGGCCTTGATGCGGTCGGCGGTGGTGATGGTGTCGGTCACGCCTTTATCATCCTTTTCTTCTTTGTGATGAGCGGGCGCTTGGCGCGATTGTAGCAGACTTCCGCGGCTTCCTCGGCAGACAGCGCCGCATAATGGAACCACACTGCGGCCGAATCCAGACTTCCTTCGCCCAAGGCCTCCATGCCGTCCATGAGGGATCGGACTACTCGCCCGGACATCTTGCGGGCCTCAAGAATCTCCGCTTCGTATCTGTGTTTCATGTTGGAGTTCTTCATTTCCCGATCTCCTTGGCAGCTTCGGACATCTTCTCCAGACACTCCTCGGCCCATGCCTTGATCTCCGGCTTGAGGTCCTTGGCAAGCCGCATGAACACTGCGGCCAGGACCTTGCTGTCCGGGTCGATGGCAATGCCGGCATCGGCTGCCGCGGCCGTCAGGTCGGAGTTGGCGAACCCAACTGCGTTGATCACCCTGATGAGGTCGGACATGGAATCCTTGGCCTCGGTTCCGTAATTCCCCAGGAGACGGCATGACATCACCGCAATCCGCGCATCACCGGAACTTGCCCGCCGCACACCATCACTGGGGCGTTCGCGTGCGGGGCGTGGGGAGGATGCAACCACACCGAGGCGGACCGATGCCCTGAGCCAGCCGATGACCTTGGTCCTGGAAACGGCTTCGTCGCCGGCGATCTTGACCATCGCTTCGGCGCAGGCTGATGCGTTCTGGTGTTGGGAACCGGAGACCAGAAATCGGTTCAGGTCGATCAGGTGTTTCACGGACCCGAGTGCCGCCAGGGCGGCGGCGGCCTGCTCCACCTCGCGGCCTTGTCGAAGAATGGCGGCCCACTGGACGGCGGAGCGGCCCTCATACAACTGGACCGGCGAGTCGGGCTTGGGCGAGTCGGACTTGGGTGCGTCGGGCTTGGGTGCGTCGGGCTTCTTCTCATCCGCAAACACGGCGAGGGGGAACAGCACGATCAGCATGTAAGCTTTCATGTCACCAACTCCTTATGTATGCCGACACAACGTCGGCGTTCACTCCACTCCTGCGGGCGGCGGGACTCGAACCCAGCAACCTGGCCGTTATAAGCGGCCTGCTCTGACCGATTGAGCTACGCCCGCCCAGTCATCGGCATTTCATCCCACGTTCGGCCGTCCAACATCCGGCCGGCCTTGCCCTTGCCGACAGCCAGCATCACGTATTCGCGGGTCTCGGAATCTTGGCCTTCCCTCCCATTCCAGGGAGTCGTCTCCGGGAACCAGCGTCCGTGCATGTCCAGCGTCCCCCACCGGGATCCCCACGGACACCTCAACGGCGGGTCAAACTGGCGGACAGGAACCCACTCCCCCCATTGCTTGAAGAAGAACGGGACCCCCTCGGAATTGCATGAATCCCTGATGTATCGTATCCAATCCGGGTGCATGGGCCGGGCATCGTGTCCGCTCTCTCCGCCTCCGATCACCCATTGGATGTCCGACAGGTCCACCGCGTCCAGGAATCCCAACAGCGGCTCGACGGACAGGAACCGCACGGCGGCCGGCGTCTTGCGCAGATGGTTGATGCGCGGCAGGCCGTGTTTGCGGTTCTCGACGCTCACCCCGAGCCAGACGTTGGGCCACGGGAAGCCGGTGTTGCCGAACTGATCGGCGAAGTCGCCCTCTTCGCAGAAGCCGTTCACAACAGCCCGCATACGGTCCGCCCGCTTGGTCAGCACCTGGAACGTGTGCTGCTTGGCCGCTCCCATCACGGCAAAGACCTGCCGGATGAACTCCACCGGCACGTCATCATGGAACAGGTCGCTCATGGAGTTCACGAACACCATCGCTGGCTTGCGCCAGGTCAGCGGCTCGCGCAGCTTGTCGTCAACCAGTGCGATGCGCCCAATCCAGTGTGCCCGTCCCTTGTCGTCGAAGCGGGCCAGTCCCTCATACGGCAGGCCAGGTCCGGAGAACCTCGCCGCCATGACGGCCGCGTAGCAGTTTTTGCATCCCGGAGACACGGCGATACAGCCGCGCAACGGGTTCCACGTCCGTTCGGTCCACTCTATCTTGGTTTTGTCTGACATGTTCTCACACCGGCATCCGCGTCGGAGCGGCCCACCCTTCCTTGACCACGGTGTCCTTTGTTCCATGCTGCAACCGAAGCACCGTCCATTTGCCTGTGAAGTTCTGCAACATGGACAGCACCAACACATCACCCTCAGCCTCCAGTTGGGTGTCGCGGATGGGACCGCAGTACACGTCCAATGCGCCATCCCTGCGGAGAATGGTGAAGTCGCTGCTGTACTCGACCGGCCAAATCATTCCGTTGTGATTGCTCATACGGCATCCTTTCCACCATCATCTTGCCATGTTCGGAAAACCAAGTCAACAACAAAAAACAAAATCTTTGTTTTTGTTGGGCGATGTCGGCGCATACCATGTTGCCCTCGTCGTCAAGCATGGCCTCAGTCAATTCAGCCATCAAACTCCACACCTCCGCCCCCGGCAACGCCGGCTCCAAGCCGTTGGGGGCTTCGGGGTCGTGTGGGTCGTTGGGCCTCGGGAGTTGTGGGTCGCGGTTCATTCGTCCTTCTCTCCGTTCAACGGGAGCCGGACGGTCCGCTCCGACAATGCGATGCCGGCAGTCTGGAACGGAATGGTACACTTCAGCAGCGTGCAGTATGTCTCAAACACGGAGATCCAATCCACCGGGTCGGTGTCGTGGCAACGGGCGTGCGCCTCGGCAAGTCGGCGAGCGTGCTGCATGTCTTCCGCGAAGACGCGAAACTCATGTGTTCGGCCGGGGGCCGGCCCTTCAACCGCTTCCAGCAGATACAGGTTCAAGGCTGGGCCTCCCGCGCGATCCCGGCCCGCGCCGCTGACACGATGCCGGCCCCCGGATGTCCGGCGGTCATCAACATCACGAACAGCCGCATCAGCTTCTCGGCTTCCGCCCTGTCGGCGCACCGAACGCACATCTCGGCAGGCGGGTTGGAGCCTCCGAGACTCACCCACCACTCGCAAACGCCGACCAACACGCCGTTGGTGGTGGTGTGTTCCCAGTTCTCCAACAGCAAGGGTTTTTCGGTTTTCATGGTTTGGTCTCCGGGTGTTCTGCGGCAAACGCTTCGATAGCCTCCAGCAGGGACAGTCCAAAGCCTCCATCCGCGCAGTAACCGTCTCGAGTATCGGTGCAAAACCACTCGGGCAAACGCGATGTCGGCGGGCGGATTCGGGCCTTCCTGGATTCGATGATCCTGAACGCCGCGGCCTGCCGGTGTTCAAGCTCCTGCGCGGCCGTGGCCGCCCGTGCGGCGTCCGTGGCGTACATCGGCTCCAGGCCGTTGGCGGCGTGTCCGCGGACGCGGCGGACGGCCTCCTCGGGGGTGATGGAACCGGGGACGGCCGGGGCGCAGCCGGCGGCGTCGCGCCAGGTGGGTTTGGTGGTCACGACTGCACCTCCTACGGCTTGCCGAGTGCCCCGCTCCGCGCCAACGATGTGATGCCCGCCGGAACTCGGTCAGGCATGTTCGGAGCCACCAGTGTGCAGCTTGCCTCAAACTCGTCAATCCAGTCCACCGGGTCGGTGTCGTTGCAACGGGCGTGCGCCGCGGCAATGCTGCGGGCGTGACGCAAGTCTGCGGCCATGATGCGTAACTGATGCGTACGGCCGGGGGCCGGCCCTTCCGTTGCTTCCAGCAGGTACAGATTCACGGCTTGGCCTCCCGCTTGATGCCGGCCCGCGCCAGCGTGTCGGCGACCTCCGCGTTGATCCGCTTCATGTCGCCGTGCCAGCAATCCCACGCATCGCCCAACGCCTCGGCCAGGATGAACGCCCGCAGCCGCTCCACCTCGTCGAGCATCCGCGGCAGGGCGTTGACCGCGGCGATCATCAACACGCGGTCAGCCGGCCGATGAAACAAGATGTCGCCGCCATCGAAAGACGGCAACACGGCATCCCCATCTGCGTCCCAGACAGCCCAGTCGGTGCCTGATCGCCACGGCCGCGGCGAGGAGAGGTCCAGCAGCTTGCACAGTTCGGCGATCTCTTCGTTGGTGATGCTCACAGGCCGGCATCCTCAATATCCTGCGGCCGTCAGCCGCTTGTCCGGGTCGTCGTCGGCCCCGTACCCGGCCGCGATGGTCATGCGGCGCAGCAGCGCACGCAGCCACTCAACGTCGTCCAACGCAGCGAGTCCGCACCGCAGCACCTCGTTGAAAACGGCGGCGTCCGGTCTACAGCCGTCGTAGTCCATGCGCAGTATCTTGGTGATGTATTCGAGCTTGTCGGCGTTCATGATCCGGCCTCCTTCCACCGCCGTTTGATCTCCTTCAACCGCTCCACCTCGTCCAACAGCCGCGGCAAGGCGTTGACCGCGGCGACGGTCAGCGCGGCGTCGCCGGTATCGTCGTGCCAACCGCGCAGCACGACCATGCCGTCGGCTCGGCGGACGCCGTTCTGGATGTCGACGTTCCACGGCCGCGGCGATCCGTCGGCATCAAGCCGGCGGAGTTCGGCGAGTTCGGTTTCGGTCATCGGTCGTCCTCCGCAGCTGGTGCCCACGTCCGCAGGTCGGCCTTCACCCCGCCTTCACAGTCAAGTCCCACCGTCGTCCAACCCGCCCGCGGCTGTGTGGCGAACAGTTCCAGGAACGGCCCTTCCGGGTACATCCGCTCAAGCATCTCGTGCAAGTTGGGCGGCTTGCGGCTGTGCGGCTTGAGCGGCCGGTGGTCGAAGATGTTCAACTCGCTCTTGCTCTGCCGCTGCGGCCGGCCGCGAGTCCCCAAGAGGAACACCTCGCACCCCGACCGCATCTGCCGTCCCATGCCGCATTGCCGCTTGCCGCTGGTCCAGACCTTGGCCCAGACGCCGATCTGTTTCTGCCGGAAGCCCCACCAGTCCATCACCAGCAGCCCGGTGCTCAGCATCGCACCGGGCACCCACAGGACCAGCACGGCGTTGTCGGCAACCCACCTATGCACAGGCAGACGCATTATCTGCTCGTTGTACATAACCGCGTACTTCGCCGCCGCCCCGCGGACCGTGCGGGCGCGGCCCGTCCGCGACGGGTTGGCCATGCCCTTGGACCCGCCCAGATTGTCGGCGAACGTCCAGGCCGGATCGGCGATGACGACGCGGAAGAGGTTCATGTCAATACTTCCCGATGCTGTCGGCAAAGGAGACCACGCGGAACCCGACTGTTGGGTTGCGGAAGTCCGGAGTTTTTCCGAACCGGTAGCCCGAACTACAGTCGCGGCGGAAGTGGGCCCACGAGCCACCGCGCACAACACGGTGTGTGCCGTGTTCCGGTCCACGCGGGTCAACAGCAAACTCGTTCTTGTACCCGCTGTGATAGTCCAGGCACCACTCCATCACGTTGCCGTGCATGTCGTACAGCCCCCACGCGTTGGGCGAGTACGAACCCACCGGCGTCGTTTTCCACAAGCACTTCTTACCGGGCGTGTTGATTGAGAATCCGCCGCCGAAGTTGGCCTGATCGGCAGACAGCAAGTCGCCGAACGCGGTGATCGTCGTCGTACCCGCCCGGCAGGCGTATTCCCACTCAGCATCCGTCGGCAGCCGGTATTCATTGCCATCCTTTTCGCTCAGGTGATTGCAGAACTCAACGGCGTCGTACCACGACACCTTCTCCACCGGCAGGTCAACTCCAATGAAGTGTGACGGGTTGGTCCCCATCACATTCTCGTACTGCGCATGCGTGACTTGGTGGACGCCCACGTGAAAATCCTTGGTAATTGTGACTTCATGCTGTGGTTTATCTTCATCCCTGTAAGGTTCCTCCTCCGGAACTCCCATCAGGAACTTTCCGGCTGGGATGATCACCATCTTCATGCCGATGGAGTTGACGAACCCAGGTCGCGGCAGCGACGGCTCAAGACCGGTGGACACGACGGCGGGCGAGATCCTTGGCAACATGGGCGAGAGGTCGACGGGCATGATCATCCTTTCCCCAAAGTTGACGGAGCCGCCGCAGCCAACGAAGTAAGGAGCCGGAAATTTGGATAGGTTGGTCAGCGTCATGGGGTGGCCGGCTCATACGATGCTTCACCGCCCGCCAGGATTTCTCCGTCCTCACCGCACCCCGCGCACGCCCTTGGCCCGTTCGTGCCGTTGTTAACCAGCATGGCGAGACATTGCTGGCAGTAGGTGTATCCGCACACGAGGCAGCCGATGGACGCGAGCCGTTCGCGGCAAACCCAACAGGTCGGCACCGGGGAGCCGGTGGGCCGATGAGCAATCTCGAAACGGATTTCGTTTTTCATCTGGTATCCTCGTCTGTTCTTGTCAGCAATCGGGCAGCCTGTTCGGACATCTTCGGGTATGCGTGGTGCAAGGATCGCAACAACATTTGCCCTGCAAGCATGGCAACATCAACACTGTCGTCAGCGGCATCCTCAACCATCTCGGCGGCGATGGTAATCTCTCTCAACGCGGCCTGCGACGGGTCCAGTTGCAAACCAAGGAACCGCATCATCAGGAGTTGTTTCCATGCTCCAGATGCCTTGTCTATGGCTTTCCATAGCCGATTCAGCGATTCAGATGCCTTTGGATCGTTCATTGCTTGTCTCCGGCGGCCAACCCCTTTCGTTGTCTCCCTGTCCAAACATCACTGCAACCGACTTTCCGTCGTACTTGCCGGCACAGACGGCATCCCTCCATTCCGGGTCCGCTCGTGCCTTGAGGTGGGCCAGCAACTGGTAAATTGCCGTGATGCCGATTTGGGCGGCCCTGGCGCATTTCCGTTCCATGCTCTCGTTGTTCATGACGAGTGTGCCGTTGGCACACATCGAGATTTCTTGCAGTTCCCTCAGGTCCTGGACCAGCATTTCGTGCATCGTCATCTCGTTTTCCTCCGTCCCTCCGCCCCTACCTTAACTTACTCCGGTCCGGTCGTCAACACTAAATCAGGATTTTTTGTTTTTTTTGTGTTGACCTTTGCCGATCCGTGCGGCAAGATAAGGGCATGAAGAGCAAAACCAAGAAGCGCCCCGGACCCGGACGGCCAAGGACACCGGAGTCTGAACACGTCCGCCACATCAGCATTGCTTTTCCCGACGCGTGGTTCGGGCCGGCGATGAAGATCGCCGAACAGATCGGCATCCCCAAGCCGCGCACCCTGAGCGCCAAGGTGCTGGTGCTGGTCTACGCCGGCATGATGTCCAAGGGCGTGAACCCGGACAACCCGGTCCAACCGTCATCCTGACAGGAGGAATGAAAATGCCGCTCGACAAGACGAAGTTCCGTCCGATGAACGTCCTGTTTCCGCCGGACTTGTTTGACAAGGCGATGTTGTTGGCCGACCGGCTGTCGCCGGCTCATCCGTTGTCGATGTCCGCCAAGGTGTTGCTGTTGGTGTCGGCCGGGTTGAAGGCCAACGGCTTTGATCCGGAGGCCGCGGTTGCCGGACCGAAGGAGGATCAATGATCGTGCCGACACCCAACCATGTCTATCCGGCCAGCATCACGCGGGTTGTCGATGGCGACACGCTGGACGGGGAGATCGACTTGGGCTTCCGGGTCATGCGGCACGTCCGCTTCCGGCTTGCACGCGTCAACGCACCGGAACTCAGGTCGGATGATGAGCAGGTCCGCGCTGCCGGTGCGGCGTCCAGGGCATTCCTGGAAAAACAACTTATGGGCCGCCCCGGCGTGGTGATCCGGTCGTCGAAGGCGGACGCATGGGACCGCTGGATTGCCGAAGTGTGGGTCGGCGACACCAACCTGAGTGATGAACTGCTGGCAACCGGCAACGCTGTGCCATACGTTAAGAAGTGACATGACCAACCACATGTTCATACAAGGGATGCCCGGCTGTCACAGCGGCTGCTCGGGATCCTTGCCTGACGCTGAAAACAGGCTTCCCTCACAGGTCATTGCCCGCGCCTTTTTCTTGACCGCTTCGCGCAGTGCTGCCTCCACCACCGCGTCAACCACGCCGGCCAGTTGCCGCTGGGCGGATGCCGCGATCATCGCGCTCAGGTCCAATGCCGTGACGTACGCGCACACCTGCCGATGCACATCCTCGAGCGCGTCGCCACCGCGGCCACCGCCGTAGCGGGACGTGAAGGCTGATGCCCAAGCTTCTTGCACGGCCTTCTCGACCACGGACTCGCTCAGACTGACGGTCAGTTCGATCACGGAACGCCTCCGATCAAAGTCTCTAGCAGTTGATTCCGCGCGAACTCCGGCAACCCGCTCCGCCCGCGCCGTGGTGAAGTTGCCAGGTCATGCGGTCATGGCAGCGGCACTCATGCCCAGCCGCGCGGCGGTAGAGGCACGCGGCCGCCTCGGCCCGGCTGCTCCGCGCCGCCGCCTCGGCCTCGCCGGCGTACCGCTCGGATCGCGTGTGGTGTACGTTCCAGTCGCTCATGCCAACTCCGCCACCGCCGCCTCGTGCCGGGATTGCTCCGCCGGCCGCCACGATCACGGTACAATCCTCCATTCCCTCGGCATCGCGGGCGTCTGTGGTGTTTCCTGTACCAAAACCCCCTGCGCTTTCGGCGGATAATGCACGATGGAACCGCAGTCGGTTACAACGTGGATCACCTGCACGCGACGGCGCTCGCCTGTTCCGTAGTCGTCAATCCCGCAGACGACACCGCAACGACGACGCACCGGATCGTACAACCGATCCCCAATGCACCACATCATGGCTTGCTCACCACGTCAAGTCCGAGCGTCTTCAGCCGCTCCCGGATCGCCTCCACGTCCGCCCCGTCGTCGCGGTTCATCGGCAACCTCCGATCATCCTCAACAGCATCGCAATCAACAGCCCGCACAGGAAAAGGCCCACTGCCGCAGTCAGTATCACCTCGGCCCAACTGCGATCCAAGTGGTCGCGGTTCATCGGTCCCTCCCTGTCCCGGAGCCCCCGTGCCGACATTCCGCCCCCGGCACGTCCAGCACCGCCCCGCACGCGGAGCACCACCACATGACGGCCCCGCTGCGGTGTTCGCCGTCGAACGGGTGCGGGCAGTCGGCGGGCAGGGCGGCCAGCCGACAGTCCAGGTCCGCGACGCGGTGCCGCGTGTCGGCGTCGCCGGCCGCGGCCAGCAACTCCTCGCGTTCGGCCTCAATCGCGCGGCGGACGGTCAGCACCTCTTGGGCGGTCATCGGTTCATCTCCCCGAACGGCGGCGCAGCATCCTTGGCCGACGAGGGCACCTCCCCAAGGATTTCCCCGTACTCACCGCACCCAGCGCACGCTTTCGGCGCGTTCGTGCCGTGGTTGACCAGCAGGGCGAGGCACTGCCGGCAGTAGGCGTACCCGCACACCAGGCAGCCGATGGACGCGAGCCGTTCGCGGCAAATCCAACATGTCAGCACCGGGCCGGCGGACAGCTCGGCGATCTCGAAACGGATGTCGTCGTGGGTCATGTCATCTCCATCTCCGCCCTCCAGCGGTAGCCATCACTTGCTACGGGACCGCGAGTTGCGGTTTTCATGGCTTGGGCCCCACGTCAGACCGCGTTTTCAGGAGACGCCGGTGGCACTCGGCGCAATCGTCTTGCCGTATGGTATCGTTACCGTGCGGTTCCAATCCTCCGCGGTAGAACCCGAGTTTGCCGCAGAGGGAAGTGCCGTCGCAGATGTAATGGTATTTCCTCTGTGCGGAGTGTTTCTCCGTCTGCCAGCCTGCGGTCAGAGTCGCCTGTTCCACGGTTTTTCCCTCACCGCCCGCCGGCGGTCAGTGCCGGTCGTATGATTCCATATAGAGCAGGTCGAGGTCCAGTCCGCACAATGCGGCCCAACGCTTGACATCGGGGGTCCAATCCATCGACCAGTCTTCGCCGGCGGAATCGAATTTCACCCGCGTCCGGCGCACCCGCACGGCGTTGGTGATTGCCTCACGAAGCGCGGCCTGCAAAATGGAGATCAACCCGTCGCCGGCGTTGGGCAGCATAGGGTCCAGCGGGCCGGAGGGTTCACAGGACGGCATCAGGGGAACTCCGAAAAGGCCGCCAGCATCGCCCGTCCGACGGCGGCCACCACCTGCGGAACTACGGAGTTGCCTGCGGCCCGCAGGGCGTTGCGGTTGGCAGATCGCACCAGTCGGCCGGGAAGCCCATCAGGCACAGCACCCAGCGTGCGTGAAGGCTCCCAGTCGGCTTGGGGTTGTCCGGGTCGGGCAGGCCAGCAGCAAGGCAGTTCAACGGCTGGGTGTTGCGTTTCGCTTGCGACGGGCCGTTCGTGTTCTCCGAATCCTGGACCGTCGGCGTCGGCCAATCCTTCGCCTTCGCAGTTGGGACAGTCGTACTTGCCAAGCAGATCGCGATCGAAGACGTATCCACAGAACGCGCAAGGATGCTCGCTTCCGCTTTCCGCACCACTTCCGCCAAGGCCGGTCCGCCCGCATCCCGGTTCGCCCGGTTCGCCGCCGTGTCCGTCCCACGGTCCGCATCCACCGCCCGCGGGGAGGGCCAGTCCATCCGAACCATCGCCGCAACCTGATCGGCCAACCCCACCTGCGGGTCCGTAGGCCGCCGCCCCGACAACTTCACCACCGACGACTTCGCGTCCACGAGCGTGGCATTGGGTGTTCTCCAGTCCATCCTCGCCGCTATCGACAGCGGCATTCCGCACCCGTTGCCGTTGTCGTACCTCGCCTTGAGTTCCGCCCGCCGCGCCATCCAGTCCTCCACCGACTCCCACTCGTTGGGGTTCATCGCGCTGGGAGTCGGCCACGCGCCGCCTTCCGACGATCCAAACCCGGTTCCTGCGGTGTGGTGCGCCGACCGCCCAAGCACCCACCACGAACGGCCGGCAGGAGTAGCCTGCTTGCTCCAGGCCATCGGCGACCGCATCGAATCCTCGATTCCGCAGAGCAGGGACGTTCTCAAGCAGGACCAAAAGGGGGCGAACGGATCGGATGACTCGGAGCAGTTCCCAAACCAATCCGCTGCGGGCCGTAGGGTCGGCGGCGGTCCCGATGCCCTCGCCGCGGCCGGCGATGGAGATGTCCTGGCACGGGAACCCTCCGCAGACGCAATCAACCCGTCCAAGCCCGGCCAGAACGTCGGTTGTGAGGCTCCGCACGTCGGCATGTTGGGGCGCTCCCGGCCAGTGCTTGGCAAGCACCTTGCGGCACCACGGGTCGATTTCGCAGAAAGCGATGGTCTCGAATCCGCCGGTGGACTCAAGCCCCAGCGCGAACCCGCCGATCCCCGAGAACAGGTCCAGTACCGTGAGTGGCGGCAGCATCGGGTCCAGCGGGCCGGGAGTGTCATCGGGCATGGTCGGACTCCTGCCGCATCACCTCACGGCACCGGCTTGATCGCCTTGAGCGCCGCCCCGACCGCCGCCTTGACTGCCGCCCCCGCATGGTCCTATCGTAAAAGCAGCCGCGGCGGTGTCACCCGCCGCGGCCCGAACACCGTCCCTTTCAAGGAGAGACGATGCCCAAGCCTTCTAGGCCGCTTCCGGCCTTCACTCCACAACAGATCGCCCGCTTCTGGTCCAAGGTCGCCAAGGCCGGGGTGAATGAGTGCTGGCCTTGGACGGCCTGCACCACTGGTAAGTATGGGTCGTTTGCCGTGACGCACAGACAATGCGTCGGCGCTCACCGCGTCGCCCACTTCCTGGCATCAGGGAGAGACCCCCATCCGCTCCTGGTCCTGCACTCGTGCGACAACCCCCCGTGCTGCAACCCGGCACACCTGCGGGAAGGGAACTTCCGAGACAACGCGCAGGATGCCATGAGGCGTGGACGCATGGCCACTGGAGAAAGAACTGGCGCATACACACATCCCGAAAGCCGGCCACGCGGGGCCACACATGGCAGCCGCACGCATCCGGAGCGTGTGCCACGCGGAGATACCCATTATTCCAGGTTGCACCCCGAACGCATGGCCAGAGGAGAACGCCACGGCAGCCGCACACATCCGGAACTCGTGCGACGCGGCGAGAAAGCATCCGCCGCCAAGCTCACCGCCGCCGACGTGGTGACCATCCGGCAACGCCACGCCGACGGGGAAACCCAGCAGGCATTGGCGAAGGAGTATGGCGTCGTCAGAAATAACATCTCCAACATCGTCAACCGACGGTCTTGGAAGCACGTCTAGGGAACCGGCAGCACAGCGGCTTTCGCCCCTTTCATTGCAGCCTCGACTGCCGCTTTCGTGACGGCGGCCAGCGCCTCGGCGTCCACCCGGTGCCCCGAGTGGACGGTCAGCTTGCGCCCCCCCTTACCGTCGGTCTCCAGCGTCACGTCACGCTGAACCACCTCGAACCCATCGGCCCCGGCGAAGCCGAACCGGGTCGCCGGCCGCGAGCGCATGTAAGCCCCAATCTGGTCGGGAGTGAACCCCTTGAGGAGCGCCGTCTCCTCCGGCGAGATCGGCTCCGGCTTGACCACCGAGACGGTGGACGCGAAGCACCCAGACAGCAGCACCAGCGCCAGCCCCAGGGCGAGCAGCAGGGCCGCGCCGGCGGCGGCTCCGTACACCATGCCGGCAGGCGAGTCGGGCTGGTGCAGGGGGTTGACAGGCCACTCGGGGTCCGTGTTGCGGGCCTGTCGAGACGGTCGGGATGGGTGGCGGTTCATCGTTCGGTCTCCAGTTCCAGTTGCCAGGAGCATGACGGACAAGCGGGTCACGGATGGGCCTCCAAGTCCAACCCCAGCACGGATGCGCACCGGATCAGTATCTCCCGCTGTTCCTCGGTCAGTCGAATCCAGTTGATCCGGACGTATTCCAGAAACTCGGTGCGCACGTCACCGGCTTTGGCGTGATAGGCGGTCTGCAGGTGGCCAATCGCGTCACAAAACATCCGGCGGCGCGCGACATCATGGTCCTTCACGGTTTTTTTTCCTCTTTCTCCGGCGTGCCCGGCGCCGCGGGTCCGGGCGTCGGGACCGGTCCGCAGGCACACGGGCACGCCGTGTTGGTCGTGGTGTCTCCGCCGAGCCGCACGCTCAAAACGAGAGAACCGCAGCCGGGTGCGGCGAGCAACAGGAGCAGGACGGCCAAGCGGGTCATGGCCTCCGACCCTCCACCATCCGCTGAGCGAGGAAAAACGCTGCCCCGCAAATCTGCGCCCGCAGATCGCTGGCTTCCCCGTCCACCCGGTCCCACTTGTAGGCGTCCAGCGAGTTGTACAGGGTATTGGCCGCCTCGGCGATCCCGTCCACCATCCCCAGCAGCAGCTCGAAGTCGCGATGGCAGTCGTGGAACCGACGGGCATCGGCGGGACGCGGAAAAGTGGTGTTCATGCTCACTCCTCTTTGAACTGGTCCAGCAACAGCTTGACGCCGGCCGCGTCGCCGACCCGCAGCAGCTCGCACACTGCCCGCAGACGGTGGCGGCGGAGAATCCCCTGCTGGTTGTAGATGATCGCCTTGTAATCCCAACCGTACCACGGGGCAGTCTCGCCGACGCGGCAGCTTGACCCAAACTCGTCCGCCCGCGCGAAACGCTCCGCCGCCTGCGGCCCTAGGTCCGCCTCCGCGGTCAGTTCCGCCCGCGTCCCGAACGCCGTCGGCGCATCGACGATGGTGGACCACAGGACGTAAAAATCCCTGACCCGATCCGGCTTGACGATGTAACTGGGCATGTCTGCCTCATGGGGAGCCCCGCCCCCGCCGGCCGTTGCCGCACGTCGGGCGGAACGGGGCGGGGGCCGGGGACAATTCGTCAGCCGCAATCCTTGTTGACGGGCGTTGCCGGGTAGTCGTTGAACACCACCTTTGCGGTATCCCACGCCTGCCCCAGCGCGGAGAACAGGTTCTCGACCGCGGCACCGAGTTTTTCCGGCTTGCCGCCCGCAGCGGCCTTCTCCACCTTCTCGCCCAAGGTGGCGATCCGCTTGACGATCTGTCTCGCCGTCTTCAACCCCGTTTTCACGTTCATCTGTTTTTCCCATGACGCCTCGGCCCGCGGCCGGCCGTTCACTTCCGCCTACTCCCCCACCGCCCCCGCGCCGTCTCGGCGAGGTCGGCCCGCATCCGGGCCAGCGCCGCCGCGCCGTAGACCCGCCGCCGCCCCGGCGCCCCGACCGGCGGGTAGCGCTCCGGCCGCGAGCGCAGAACGTACTGCACCCGGTGGGGCGGAACGCCGCAGGACAGGGCCAGGTCGCTGGGGGAGTAGAGGGTGGAGTGGGGGCGAGTCATCGGCGATATCCGATCACAATCGAACCAGTCGACTCGAGTATCCGCTGGAATTCGGGCTGCATCGCCACGGTGAGCTGACGGTCGGCCTCCAGAATTTCATACTGAGACTTCAGCCTCTCCTCGGGGGAGCCTCCCACCGGTTTCCTGGACCAAGCCGCAACCACGGCGCGGCGGGCGGCATCGATGCGAGCGATCTCAAAGGCGTTCATCGGGTCGTCTCCAAGCGGGGGCGGGCCTCCTTGCCCGCCGGGATCAGGTCACTCCGCCTCTTCCCCTTCCACCTCCGCCTCGCGGGCGGCAAACCCCACCGCGGCTGCGGCCCCGACCAGGGCGACAGCCGCCCCGGCCGGCGGGCCGAACCCCATCCCGGCCAGCGTCCCGCACAGGTCGGCCAGCAGCAGCCCGCCCAGCAGCAGCATGATCGCGTTCATCGGTTTCTCCAGGCGGCCGTGGTGTCATCCTTCGCAAATGGCCCCGTCGCGCCACACCGGCGCGGCCGCAACCGCGTCGGCGACCGTCCTGTAGCTCTCGGTGGTCCAATCGTCAGCTATCCGCCACGGCAACTCCGCGTCGGCGTCGTGGTAAACCACCGCGCCGCAGGGGTTGTCGTCCGTCGCCAAGCCGACGCCGGAGTCGAACTCGCCGTCGCCGATGGTCTCCCGGATCGCGTCGATCCCGTCCTGGATCTGATCAGCGTTCATCTTCCTCTCCCCGCCGCGGTAGGCCCGCGGCCGGCCGTTCATCGGAACCCCCGTCAGGCCGCCTCGGCGGCCGGCTGCAACCGGGCCAGCGCGTCGCCCATCTTCGCCACGATCCGCTCGGCACACTGACGAGCGGAGTTGGCGGCGGCGGCGGCATCGGCCGCCTGCCGCTCCGTCGTCTTGGCGGCGTCGTAGGCGGCGGTGGTGTAGCGCACGGACCGCAGCGCGTCGTCGCGGGCGGCGGTCAGGTCGGCGATCAGGCGGTCGTTGGCGGTCATCGGGTTCATCGCGTTTCTCCCCGTCCCCCTCTTTGTCTCCCTATCACTGTCAATACTATACACTGACACTGACCCGGTTGCAAGATCAATCCCGGATTTCCCGGAAAGAATCGCATTAGTCGTTGGGGCACAAGGAAAATATCTGCCTACCGCCGGGCGGACGGCCGGAGTCAAATCACGGGGGTGAGTTTTTTTTCTGCCCACGGGTTCTCGTCGAAGGCGGAGACGGCCCGCATGGTCAGGGCCAGCGCCGCCGGCGTCGAGTGCCAGCGGGAGTGCCCGCCGGGGCGAGGGACCACCGACACGCGGTCCGCGACCTCGGGCAGGATGTGCGTCGGCCCGTCGCGGCCCATCAGCCCGTACCCAAGCCCGAGCCAGCCGCCGAAGAACCGCGACCACCACGCGGCCTTCATGGCCCGATCCTCTTTAGCAATCCATACGGTCAGATTGCCGACCCGCCGCGTCTCCAGCGCCAGGTTCAGTCCGTTCGCGTCCATGTCCGGGTCGCACGCCGGCGAGAACAGGTGCAACCAGCGGATGATCGGAAGGTCCTTGCCGGCCAGCGCCCGCACCACCACCTCGGCCCCGTTGCTGTGCGCGGCGATCACGTTGTCGCCGTCGCGGCCGCGCTTGCGGAACAGGGACGCGAACCCGGCGGCGCGCTTCCGCTGCGCGCCGAACAGTCGCCGCATGAGCGCCAGGGAAAAATACTCGTAGGCCCACGCCCGCCCCGGGCCGAGGTTGCGGTTGACCCACGCGACGCCCAACTCACCGAACCCCTGCCCGTCGTCGGGGGGGTCGAGGATGCCGCCGACAAACCCGTAGGTGACGCGTGGCCGGCGCGGCACGAGAAGGGTATCAGACATGTGGTCTGCCCTCGAACGGTCTACCCAGTGAGTGAGAGTTGACGGTCGCCGGTCGGCGGCGGAGTCCCGGACTCCGCACGAACTCCCGCTTCCCTCGCCGACTTCCGCTTGTGGCACTCCAGGCAAAGGGTTTGAACGTTGGCGAGCGACAGGTCCCCGCCGCGATGGACCGGCACGACGTGATCGGCCTCCCATCCGTCGTCGATGTAGCCTCTGCCGGAATGCCACGGCAGACGACGTTTGGCGTCGGCCGTCGTCCGCCGACAATCCAACCCGCACGTCGCGCAAATGCCGTGGTCGCGTGCCACCACCGCTCGTCGCAGGGAACCTGCGTTGCACCGCGTCTCGACCTCTCGCCAACAGGCCGTCGAGCAATAGCTGGTCCTTCGGACTGGGCACACTTTCGCGCACAGACGACACAACCACTTGCCGTCGGCGTCTCGCCGCTTGGGGTATCGGTCCCAAAGGTTGCGTTTGTGGGGCATGGGTCGGCCCTCGGTTCAGTCGTCAAGCCCGGCTTGACAACTCAGGAGGAGCCGGCCCGGCGCACCATGGGGGGGACGAGCAGCGCGCCGGGCCGGGCATGTTTGAACCGTCAGTCGACCGAGTCAAGAACAGCCGCGCCGCACACCGCGTCGCGGGTCTCGAAACGGCTCCGCACACCGCGGAGCAGCAGTCGGAAGCCGCGGAGTCGAACCGCGCTCTGCGGCGCGTCCGCCGCCGGCGCCCCGTCGCCCTGCTCCCGTCGCCCGGCTTCGCACCGGGCCTCGGCCGTTTCCGCCCCTCCACCGCCGGCCGTGCGGTGTCACTCGCGCCGGCGCGGTGGACGGCCGGCGCGGGGGCGGATGTCATTCATGTAGCGTGCCCTCGACCTGCCGCGCCTCGCGGTCGGCCGTGCGGGCCTTCAGCGCCGCCACCGCCGCCTTCAGGTGCTCGATGGCGACGCGGTTGGCATCGCAGGCGAAGCGCGATCCCTGGTAGCAATCCAGCCGGTCGATGCACGCCTCGATGACGTGTTCGACGAACGCACCGTTGGGCTTCTTGCGGGTCTCGCCGCGGCCCAGCGGCCCATGCTGCCAACCGATGGCGAACCCCTGGCCGAAGGTGGTGCCGCCTTCCGGGTCGCCGTCGGCATCCGTCCAGTGTGCCGATGTGAAAACCTTCGGTTCCATTTCTCCTCCGAGTGGTGCCCGACGCGCTGCGAACGGATGCCCAAGTATAAAGCAACTGTAAAGGAAGTGTAAACCTTTATAGTTGCCACAAAAGACCTGTTCCGCCGCGGAATGCTCCGCGCCCGCTTGCCGTACCCGTCGGCTCCGGCAGCGGCATGGCCTCGACTCGCCTGCGGAACGGCCGCGCCGTCGCGCGGCCTTGTGGCGTGGCGTGGAATCGAACCACGCATGAGCCCCAGCCCCAGTAGTCCGAAGCCTGCCTACACGCCAAGTGCCCGGACCGCCGAGGCGTCCGGGCCGCCGCTCATTGCGCCCGCCGGGCGGAACCCGCTGCGTGTCCGCGCCGGAATCAAAGCCGACGCGGCGGCGTCTGGTCCGGGCGTCGCAGCCCGGCCCCGGCCGTTACCGCCCTTCACCGCCGGCCGCGCGGTGTCACCGGCAACGTGTCCGCCGGCCGAGGAAAGCCGGCGACGCCGCGGGCGGATTACCGATGCAGGGCCGCCACGGCACCCACGATGCCCGACAACACGGCCGCGATGGCCGCCGCCCACAACTGCCACTGCCGATCCGAACGCCGCTCCGCGGACCGCGCCAGGGCCGCCAGCGTGGTCTCTGCGGCCGATAGCCGCGGGCCGATGGGACCGGCGTGCGGCGACCCGTTGACCACCGCTGCGTGCAGCGCGCCGAGTTTGGCGTCCACCGCATGGAGTTTTGCGACGATCTCACCATGCACCAGCGCGTCGGCTTCACGGTGCGCGGCCAGGTCGGCCGCCAGGGCGTCCTGCCGGTCGTACACGCGGCCCATCGCGGTGTCGGCGGGTGAACCGGCCATGCCGCCCCCTCCTCACTCCAGCGCCTTCGACTTCCACGCGGTCCCACACCACACCCACAGCCGGGAGGCCGGCAACTCCAAACAATACGCCGCGTAGCCGGGGATTACAACCTTCGGCGGGTCCGACGGCGGCCCCGAGACCACGGGCATCTGGGGGTAGCCGCCGCCATCGCCCAGGGCCACGTCGCCGGACTGGTGGGCAACCACCGGCGCGATCGACGACCACTCCCCAGTCGGCGACTGCCTCCACATCCGCATCCGCAGTCGCGGGCGCCTGGTGGCGACGTTGAACCCCTCGGCGTCGTGGTAAAGATGGCCGGCGTTGTCCACCCCGTCGTAGCCGACGCCGACCTCGGCCCCGACGCCGGGGGCGGCCATCAGGTCAAGGAAAGTCGTCTGGGGCACCCCGTCCACGGGCGGGCGCGGCAGCAGCGTCAGCCCGCGGTCGAAGTTGGCGAGCTCAGTCTGCCCGTCCTCTCCGCACACCCGAACGCGGCCGTTGATGGTGATGCTCTTGACCGCCCCGGTGTCGGCATAGACCTGAATCCCCAGCGGCCGGACGCGCTTGTCGTTGATGCCGGTGGCATGGAGATACCACTCCATGATCCGCCGCAACGACCCGTCCGGCTGCACCTCCCGGTAGTCGTACTCACACCGGTAGCCGATGGCCGGCTGCGCGTGGTCTACCCGGTTGCCGTCGCGGTAGTTCCAACCCGCCTCGAAGATGGGGTTGGGGATGCCCAGCGCCGCGGCCACGGCCGAGGCATTCAGGTAGAGGGGAGCGGACCCCGCGACGCCGGGGTCGAGGATCACGCACCCGTCGGTGATGGTGACGCGAGGTCGGGGCATCAGGCGTCCAGTAAAAGGCGATCTGGTCGGCCACGATTGGCCAGCCGCCGACGCACCACACCGCCGGCCGGCGCACCCAACGGGGCGGCGGGGCAGATGCACGGGAGCGACGGACGCCGGAATGATATGTCCATTGGTGTTGTGTTGACAAGTCCATCCTCGTCGGCGGATGGGGTTCAAGGCAACTTGCGGTACACGGTCCGATCCTGTTTGCCGACGAGCACGGTCCTGGACACCAGCGGTACGGCAACCCGTCTCGGCACGGCGGACACACGGACAATTCGTTCCACTGGCGCACCGAGAATGACCGATGATATGCCGGCGACAACCGACAAGCCAACCGACTGGCCGACGCCCGACAGGATGCCGGTTCCGAAGCCAATGGCGGTTCCGGTTCCGGATGCCGAGGCAACCGAACCGGCATCCCCTTCGTAACCAACTCCACTGACCGTACTGTTCCCGGCGGCCGAAGCCGTCGCAGCGGCCGTCGAAGCACCGACCACTGAATCGCTTGCGGTCCCGGAGGCCGAAGCCGTCGCAGCGGCCGTCGAAGCACCGACCACTGAATCGCTTGCGGTCCCGGCGGCCGAAGCCGTCGCAGCGGCCGTCGAAGCGCCAACCACTGAATCGCTTGCGGTCCCGGCCGCCGAAGCCGTCGCAGCGGCCGTCGCAGCACCGACCACTGAATCGCTTGAGGTTCCGGCCGCCGAAGCCGTTGCAGCGGCCGTCGAAGCGCCAACCACTGAATCGCTTGCGGTCCCGGCCGCCGAAGCCGTCGCAGCAGCCGTCGAAGCGCCAACCACTGAATCGCTTGCGGTCCCGGCCGCCGAAGCCGTCGCAGCAGCCGTCGAAGCACCGACCACTGAAGATGATGCGGTCCCGGCGGCATCGGCGGTCGCGGCAGCGGTGGACGCGCCAACTCCCGTGGCGGTGCCGGTGCCGGCGGCATCACCGGTCGAAGACAGGATGCCGGTTCCGACTCCGGTGGCGGTTCCGGTGCCGGAGGCATCGCCGGTCGCGGCGGCGGTGGACGCGCCGACTCCGGTGGCGGTTCCGGTGCCGGCGGCTTCGGCGGCGGTCGCGGCGGCGGTGGACGCGCCGACTCCGGTGGCGGTTCCGGTGCCGGTGGCTTCGGCGGTCGCGGCGGCGGTGGACGCGCCGACTCCGGTGGCGGTTCCGGTGCCGGCGGCTTCGGCGGCGGTCGCGGCGGCGGTGGACGCGCCGACTCCGGTGGCGGTTCCGGTGCCGGTGGCTTCGGCGGTCGCGGCGGCGGTGGACGCGCCGACTCCGGTGGCGGTTCCGGTGCCGGCGGCCGAAGCAACCGAACCGTTATCCACTGTGGAACCCACACCATCGACCGTACTGGTTCCGGCCGCCGAAGCCGTCGCCGCAGCCGTCGAAGCACCGACCACCGAGGATGATGCGGTCCCGTCCGCCGAAGCCGTCGCGGCGGCCGTCGAAGCACCGACCACCGAATCGCTTGCGGTCCCGGCCGCCGAAACGGTCGCAGCGGCCGTCGCGGCACCGACCACTGAATCGCTTGCGGTCCCGGACGCCGAACCATCTCCGGAACCCAGGAACCCAATGTCGCCGGAAAACTCCCACCACGGGTTGTTTGCTGCCGTGGTGCTGGTGTCCTCGGGCAGATCCGTGGCGCTGTCGTTGCCGTAGCTGAGGACGATGTTGCGAGTGGTGCCGGTGGCCGACCGAAACCCCCACTCGATGACCAGATAATCTCCTTCCGTGACGATGCCCGGAATGAGGGTGTGTGAAGCTCCTTCCAGAATCGTTTCAAAAATCCGGTTGGTCAGGGATGTCAGCAACTCATGTGGCGATGTGGCCGAATCGCTGGCGGTCTGGGCCAGCAGTACGGCCCGGTCGGTCCCGTTCGGCTGGACGACCTTGATGGCCAGGGCCAAGGTCGCATTGGCTCCGGCGTTGCTCTCGGAACCGCGCATCTGCGCCTTGACGGTTCCTGAAATGGTTTGGGCCAAGAGCGGACCGATGACGGTCCGGCCCATGGCGCGGGCAGTGGGGTTGGTGGTTCCCGTGGCCTCCGTCTTGGAGGTCATCGCGGACCCGTCGTTTTGGACGAGGGTGCCCGGAACCGTTACCGGGTTGATCTGATTGGCGAAATTCCAAGTGGAGGGCGTAACCCCCACGGTCCCGGAAACCTTGGTGTAGATGCGCCGGGCCATTGGGGGTTGATCATCGGGTTTGGTTCAGCGCCTCAAGCATCGAACAGCGGGCGTTGCCCCAAGCCACCGTGGTTCCGCGCAGGATTTGGTGCATCAGCGCCGGTTCGTCGCCGCACATCTTGAGCAGGAAAGCCAAGGCCGATCCGATGGCCGTGGCACGCGGCATCCCGGTCAACACCTGCAAGGCCATCGCCTGCATCGGGGCCTGCGACAGCAGTTCCGCCGCCTGATGTTTCTCCACGGCCTCATGCAGGGTCATGGGGGCCGGCGACTGTGGTATCTCGATGCCCTGCAATCCCTTTTCCCGTTCGCGGGCCACCTGTATCAGCGCCCGCATCACCTGCGGGTCGGTGATGCCCTCGGCCTGCGCCTTGACGACGGCCCGCCGCATGGCCGTGGCAATGCGGCGGTTGAGCGGGCGGTGTCGCCTCTCCATGTAGCCGGACGCGATCCCGACGGCCTCGACGATGGGCATGGATCAGTCCTCGGTAATGGTGCTGGTCGAGTTGACGCGGGGAGTCACGCCGTTGCCGGTGACGATGTTGGGCGTGATGGTTCCGCTGTACAGCAGCTTCCCGGCACCCGAGGCCGCAGTGCCCACAGAGAAGTAGGTGACGGTTCCGGAACCGCCGGTGCCGGCCGGGAAGTCGATGTTGGCGGCCGGCGACACGCTGTTGTTGGTGACGGTCCATCCGCCGGAGGTGCGGGCCACGGCGACACGGAGGTAGCCGGTGTAGGCCGACTCGGAAGTCGTCTGGTCGCCGGTCTCGCCGGGATCGGCCGTGTGCAGGCCGACCTGTATGTTGGTTATGGGGGCGGTGGCGGCGTTGTCTGCGATGTTGGCGATGGCGGTGGCGTTGAAGATCAGCTTCATCACATCGTTTTCAAACGTGTTGCCTTTGGACACGGTGGCTTCCTTTGTGTTGATCAGGCTTTCTGGGCAGTCAACCTGATGGACTGTGTATTGATGCGTCCTTGCACGGTGGTGATGAGGTTGGTCAGCATGTAGTTGGACTTGATGACGGCGCTGGGGAATTTGGCAAACACGGTGGTGGTGGTGGAAGTGTTTGATGACGTGTCGATGATCAACACCGGGTCGGAGACGGACCATGATGATGATGAAATGGTGTCGCCGGCAACCAGCCATGAACTCCAATCCACGGCGTAGTCGAGTCGTGATGCGGGGTCTTGCGTGAAGTCGGCGATGGCCATGAACAACACCTGTATGGGTTCAGCCGGACGGTCCGATGTCACACCAGCGCCAAACCCCAATATGAATTCAGGTAGGCGTCCAGTTTCAAGACATCCGCATCCGTCGGGACCGCGGCACAGATGCCGCTCTCGGCAAGCCCATTGTTCAACCAGTTCAATCCGTCGCCACGGCGGAACAGATCAACGGACGACAGGTTGACATCGTTCTTGGCGGCGGAACCACTGTAATTTCCCAACACGGTGCGGATGTTAACCGTGTATGTGGATGCGATGTTCTTGACTCTCACCAATATCGGAGCATTGGTGTATGCGAACGTCGTCTCAAACGTGGTCGCCCCATCAAAAAAACCCACCAGCGCGTTTCCTGCGCCCGCATCGTTGAGATACAGACCATCCGTACCGGCGAACGATTGAGCATACGCGAACGTAGGTGGTGAGAATACTCCCGTCATCACATGCCAGATGAACCAGTCGCCGGTTGCATCGCAATCGCCTACCGTCAGGTACTTGGCCAGCCCGTCGCCCTTGACGGTCCCGCGGCCGTTGAGAATGGCGACATCGAGGTTAGGACGCACGAGGGCCGTCGTCTGGTTTCCGTGCCGGCCGTTTCCCGACTGGTCGACGCGCCGGCCCACCGGGTCGTCATCGGCGGTCGCCGGCGTTCCGCCGGCCGTCTGATAGAGGCCCTGGTCGTTGTGCCACATGCGCAACGACGGCAGTTTCAGCGGCGACCACGGAGCGCCGAACAGAAGTTGTCGCTTCGCGGACAGCATCAGTTGTTCTCGGCGGTCAGTTCGATGTAGAACTTCTGCCCGCTGGTCGGCGTGAATGCTCCCAGCACTTCCAGCAATCCAGACAGCGTGCGCGAAGCCGCCGCACAGACGAACGCCAACGGCAGGCTGCTGCTTCCCGACGACACCGTGGCCTTGGCGGCCGTGCTGCCGGTTCCATCCTGAGTCAGGGCCGGGAAGTCGATGGCCCCCAACCATGTCGCCTTGTTGGCATAGAGCATGGTCTGGGCCGCGTTGTCGTTGATCGCGGTGGGGGCCGCGTTGAACAGGTGCAGCCGGAACTGGGCGACATTGGCGGCCTGGTCGGTCAGCAACTTGGCCTTGACGATGTAGCCGGTGCCGACGTTGATGCGGGCGATGTTCGTGAACGTGGCCCAGATGGTGGGGGACGACGTGCTGTCGGAAACGGCATCGTTGGCCGCATAGGCCGTGGTGTCGGCCGGCCGGGTCAGTTCGGCCGCCGCAACCATCGTCGTGGTGCCACCCACCGTCCCAAGGAAACTCTCACCGGCCGGCAAACCCACGTCGGTTGCGAGTACGACCCGCTGGGTCAGGGCTGTGGCGGTTCCGGATGCCCCCTGGACCCCGGCCTGACCGGCAATGGGATTGACCTTGGCGCGATCCGTCTCATCCCAGTCGTCGATCACCTGCAGCGCGACGACGGCCGGATCATCACTGGCCAGTGTGGTGCGCGGCGTCAGTGCCGAGACGGTCCCGGCCCCTGCCGTGATCCCTGCCTGACCGGCGATGATGTTGACCTTGGCCCGATCCGTCTCGTCCCAGTCGTCAATCACCTGCAGCGCGACGACGGCCGGATCATCACTGGCCAGTGTGGTGCGCGGCGTCAGTGCCGAGACGGTCCCGGCCCCTGCCGTGATCCCCGCCTGGCCGGGGATGATGTTGACCTTGGCGCGGTCGGTCTCGTCCCAGTCGTCGAGGATTTGGAGCGAGACCACGGCGGGATCGTCGCTGGCGAGCGTGGCCCGCGGTGTCAGCGCCGAGACGGTCCCGGCCCCTGCCGTGATCCCTGCCTGGCCGGGGATGATGTTGACCTTTGCCCGGTCGGTCTCGTCCCAGTCGTCAATGATCTGCAGCGAGGTGACGGCCGGGTCGTCGCTGGCGAGCGTGGCCCGCGGCGTCAGTGCCGAGACGGTCCCGGCTCCTGCCGTGATCCCTGCCTGGCCGGGGATGATTGCAACGGCGTTGGTGGTGCCGGGCGTGGTCTGGTCGATGGCCACAGTACCGATGAGCGCCGCACCGGCGACCAGTTGGGACGGCAAAGGATTGGCGGTGGCCGTCGGCTTGAAGGCGACGCCGTCATGCACGAGCAACCTGGCTTCAACGGTTTCGGCCATCTTTGACACCCTTCCGAGTTTGGAATGACCATCATACCGCCGCCTCTGCCGGAACGGCAACCTTGTTTTCCGCGATCCGGATGATGGCCTGCATCCTCTCCCTGTAGGCCGGGTCCGCCATCGGACCGGTCCAAACCGGCAACCGGCCATTGACCGGAACGGTTCGTGCCGACAACAGCCCCAGCTTCTCCGCACAACGGTCAATCAAGTCCTGCGGATGTTTTCCCCAGCAATCCGGGTCCGTCAGGTGATGCACCGGGCGTTCCGTGATCTCCAATGCCCGCTTGGACGCCGCGTACCCTTCGGCCCACCGTCCATGCAGGACGTGGAACCTCGCCAGCGCCACCCACGGTTCCCGTCGGTTGGGGTCCTCGGCCGCCGACCGGTAGAACCAGCGGTCGGCTTCCTCAGGTTTCCCGAGACGCAGGTGGGCCAAGGCCTTCCAGCGCATCACGGCCGACCGCTCCGCCGGGTCCTCTCCGTCCAACAACAGATACTCGTCCGCCAACACCGCCAACTGTTCCCAGACCTCGCGGTAGAACAACTCTCGCGTCAGGTAGTACAGGTTGCGGGCACATGGGTCTTCCTTGACGGCCTTCGTCAACAACGGCAGGTACTTGGGACGCGGCTTGCCATCCGACCTGTGATCGGTTGTCAAACCATCTATGACGATGCAAATGTACTTGTCTGAGTCTCCGATATACTCGACGGCTTCATGTATGGGATACTTCCACATGAATCCGTTGCGCGAGTGGAAGTTGTTCCTTGAGAACGATGCAATCGGCTTGCCGTCTTCGCCGAAGTGGGTGTTGCAGATGTACGAACCCTGCACTGTTCCGGGTTTCCAGGCGGTTTCGACCAGCCCCCGCCAGTTGTCTGGAAGCACCTCATCAAGGTCCACGGACAGGCACACGTCCACGTCGCGGGGGACCAAGGCCAGCGCCGTGTTGCGGGCGGTGTCGAACCGCCACGGGTTGACGGTGATGGGGTAGACCATGGCCCCGCCGGCCCGCAACAGGTCAGGGGTCCCATCCCCGCTTCCCGTGTCCGCCACCACGATGCAGTCGGCCCCGTCGCCGATGGCCTTCAACCACCGCCCGACATGGGCCGACTCGTTCTTGGCGATGGCGTAGACCGCAACCCGCAGCCTGCGTTCCACCACAGCTGGGGATGTCCGCGGCTCGGGAGTGCGCCGACTGATGCGCAGCTCCCGCGTCAACGCCTCATACACACCCCGCTGGCCATGCGTCAGGTCCGCGTTCTCCTCCATCGGCAACAGGTCCAGGCTCTTGGAACCCAGGTGTTCGGCCACCGCGCGCCGGACCAAGGCGTGTCGGACGCCGGTCTCACGCATCCGGTCCGCATACCACTTGTCTTGCCACCATCCGCGCAGTGCGCGGGGAAAAAGCATCTCCCATCCAATCTGCTCCAGCAGGCTGCGGCGGAACATCAAGGCCCAGCCGCAGACCCGTTCGCTGACATGCCAGCCGAACAGATGGTTGACCTCGGGCGGCTGGGCATCCCAGATCGCCTTGTGCCGCACCGGACACATCGGGCTTGCCGATGCGTTGCGTCCCATCGCCTTGACCAGTTCATCGACGCATCCAGGATGGAACACGATGTCGTTGTTGACGATCATCACACAGGTTGCGCCCGGCGCAGGTATCCGGTCCAATCCGCGCAGGATGAAGTCGTTGTAGCCGAAATCCGCCTGCGGGAACACCACGTCCGAGATCTCCGGGTCGTGGTACGGAGGACCCGTGAACCACGACTCTTTGACCAGACCCTGGTTGGTTTCCACCACCACCAAGTTGATCCGGCCGGCCGACGACGCCCGGAGCGTCCGAACGGCTTCACACGTCATCGCGTACTCGACCTCGGTCTTGGACCAAGCGAGCATCACGACATCGCAGATGGGGGAACGGGTGTCGGTCATGCTCCCTTGCCGGCCAGATAGCCCCATCGGGCCAAGTTCCGTTCGTACTGTTCCCGCGAACTCTCGTGGAACCTGAAACCGGCGCATTCCCGGCGGGTTCCGATCATCATCACCCTCACCGGAATGTCCTTGCCGCTCCGGTTGACGACTTCGATGCTGCGGTTGTCCTTGGAAACGCGGACCACGAAGCCGTCGGACGACACCTCATCCGAATGGGCAGACATGACCTCGATCTCTCCTGCGCACGACTCAATGAACAACGGTGGAATCTCGTGTAGGGAGAAACCGCACGGGGCCTTGAGGTTGATGCGGTCGAGGAACCAAATCTCCGGCCCTTCGATGCAGTAAAGCGTGCGGAACTTGCCGTCCTTGTACGGCAGGATGGCCGCTTTCGCCCCCGTGGCCCCGGTCGGCCCGGTCGGCCCCGTCAGGCCGGTATCTCCAGTGGCCCCGGTCGGCCCGGTCGGCCCGGTCACGGCCGCGACGTATCCCTTGATGCGGCCGATCAGAGCGCTTTGCTCGTCGATGACCCAGACGATCCCGGTGGTGGTGCCGGCGGGCACGGAAGCGGACACGAAATTGAACTTAGGGTATCGGCCTATCGTCGCCTCGTCCTTCCACAGGACTTGGCCGATCCATTGCTCGAAGTAGTTGCGTTCTGGGTTGAGGTGTATCCAAACGTAATCGTCCGGGAGCATCTTCACCGACAGGTCATAGTGGAACGCCTTGATGTTGCCCACGTCGGTCAGGGTGCCGTCCAACGGATTGACCTTCTTGGCCATCAGGAGGTATTCGCCGCTCCCGGTGTGGCTGGTGATCTTGGCGGGGATGACGATGCGGTCCGGCAGGTCGAAGTAGTATTTCCCGAACACGCTGTAGATGCGCACCCGGTCGCCGTTGTTGTAGGGTGAGAACACTTCCGAGAGCATGACCCGGTAATGGTTGTCTCCGCTGCGGTCGAGTGTCGATCCAGTCGGGATTCCGAGGCGGTTCAGGCATTGGTTGCTGGGGTAGGCTTTCACATAATTCGATCCGTCCACGTCGCCTTCGCGGGCGCGGTACGGAAACTTGCCGTTGAAGACGATGGTGTCCGGGCTGGCCGCCGCGTAGGTGCCCCAACCCTTGCCGTGGGACAGCACGTTGCTGTACGGTTGGACCTTGAGGTGCGGAGACTCCGCGGTGTCCGTGGTCAATCCGTCGTAGACGCCGCCGGAAACGATCTGGGCTTCGAGGGTCTCGTAGCCGGTTTCGTCTCGCGGACCGACCGCGGCTTCCATGTCGTTGATTCGGCCGATGATCTCGTTGAGGAACGAGGCCGAGATGATTTCGCCGGGCGATATGGTTGCAATCGGCATGTGCTGTTCATCCGCACCAATTGGGGGTTTAGTAGTCGAACACGACGTTGAGGTCTGCCATCTCGTACAGCGGAACGATCACCTCGGCGGCCCCAACCGAACCCTTCACGTTATCCTCGGTTACGACGGTTCCCTTCTTGTTGCGGATGACATCGTTGGTCTTGGGGTCGGTGAAGTAGGCCAATCCGGCCCATCCGTACTTCGTGTCCTTGCCGCGGCCAATCGTGCTTGCGACGATTTCCTTGGGACCGGCCGTCAGGAACGTCAACTTGACCGAATAGGTGAAAACCGACCTTGCCGGAAGATCGTCGGCCTTGCGGTTCAGTATCGGCGTGGCGCTGAACCCCTCGAAGCGGACCATGCCGGGATCAAACTGCACCCCACTGGGGTTGTATTGTCCCTGCTTGGGGAACGGGCTGTCGTTGATCTTGCCGACATACCATTCGTATCGATCCGGAACATTTTCCGCACGGTCATACTGCGTCAGCACCATTTCCAGTTGCGGGTACGACTGGGTCACCGACGTGGATTTTCGGTTCCCGACATCTATGTTTGCGGCCCCGATGTTCTGGTAGTTGGTGTAGATCGGATTTCCGTTGACATCGACGTAGGTGTTCCTCGTTACCATGCGGGTGCGGAACACCCATTCCTCAATGGGTTCAAGACCCGGAATCACCTCGTTCGTGTACGGGTCGTCGTCGTATGTCACCACTATCTTGGCGACATAGGCATCTTGCGCTATGATGTCGTATTTCTTGGCAATCAGTTCCGTGGAACCGTCTCCGACCCGAACGGACGTGTGGTTCAGCACCGGAAGCCCGGTGATGTTGCCGGCCTTGGCCATGTAGTCCAAGTAGTCTGCGCCGGCCGACGCACCGTCGCCATCCACATGGAACACCCGCTTTGCCGTGGTGATCTCCATGTAGGTGTTGTCCCGCATGACCGTCTTGCGGGTCATCACCGAGTCGTCCGTAATTTCCTTGGAATACAGGAACGGCATTGGTCATCTTGTGAGTTCTTTGAAGTCCGCCAGTTCATACAGCCTGACGATCACTTCCGGCGCACCCTCGGAACCGGCGAAGTTGTAGGTGGTTTTGATCTCGGCGGTCTTGTTGCGGATGATGTCGTTGGTCTTGGGGTCTGTGCAGTAAGCCAGACCATCCCATCCATATTTTTTGGGTCCGTTGCCCATGATGGACGTGACGATCTTCTCCGGGCCGGCGGTCAGGAAATGGACGTTCACCATATGCACCCTGGGCGTCCTTCGCGGAAACCCCTCGATCTTCTCGTTAAGCACGGGCGATGCGTCGAAACCATCACACCTCACCATGCCGATGTTGAATCCCATGAAGATGTCGCTGTTGATTTTTCCGACATACGGCGAGTAGCGTTCCAGCACTGCGGCCGAAATGCAATACTGGGTGAGGGTCATCTCCATCTGAGGATAGCTCTGCGGAAGAGCCGTTGACTTCTTGGTCTCCGCAAGAAACTCGTCGCTGGCGACGTTCTGGTAATTCGTGTAGATAGGGATGCCGTTGACATCGACGTAGGTTTGCCTCTGCGCCATCCGAGTAGTGTATCTCCACTCGTTGATTGGAACAAGACCCGGTTGGTTTGGACTCGTGTACGGGTCATCGTCGTAGGTCACGATGACGGTGGCAACACTGGAATCCCTCACCACGATGTCGTATTTCTTCGCCATCAACGGAACCGAACCCTTGCCAAACACGACGGATTCGGAGTTGAGCTTGGGGATGTTGTCGATCTGACCGGCATTGACCATGTAGGAGATGAAGTACGTGCCCGGAATCGTGCCCGCCCCGTCGATGTGAAACACCCTCACGGCGGTTGTGATCTCGATGTATGTGCCTTCCCGCATGACCGCCTGATGCGTCATCACGGCGTCGGTCGTCAGTTCCTTGGCATATGCGAAAGCCATGTGACATCATCCTGGTCCTGCACGGGCGTGGCCGGCGTACCTATCCATCAACCCCACCAACTTTTCGACCGACGCAGCGATGGGTGCGATCTGCTCCGCCATCCTGTCCATGCCCTCGATGGTCTGGCTTTCCCGCCCCTGCCCCACCTCCCCGCTGGTCATCACCCCGACCCCGCGGCCGGCACGCGCCATTGCAAACGTCTTCTCGATTTCATAGGACTGAAGTTGCTTGCCGGCGGCCAGTTCGGCCGCGTCGTATTCGGTTGTGCCTTTGCCGAAGCCGGCTTTCGTCAGACCCAGCAACCGGGTACTGGCGCTCAATGCCAGCGACGACGACTGCTGTTCGTAGGAAGCCCCGACCTCCTCCATCGTCGTCATCGCCATTCCCATGCGCGATTGGTATTGACCGGATATGGTCTGGCCAGCTGAGGTGACCATTTGGCCGCGTTCCCAAGCCGTGTCCTGTTGCAGATGCTTCTCGCCCGAAGCCATCAGCGCAAGGGCATGTTCCTGTTGTTCCTTTGCCTTAAGATCAGGCGTGGCATATGATGTCATTTTCAATTGGTGAGCAGATCGAAGGCCTGCTATTTCTTCCTTTTGTGTTGCCTTCAGAGCGTCCCATGTCGAAAAGGTTGCACGTCCAATCGTGCCGGCGGAGACTGCGCTTCGCATAGCGAAATCGTGACCGATTTGCGCCATGCCCAATTCGATTTCCCTGGCTTGCACAGGAGCGCGGGCTGCTGCGTGTTCCTTCATGTAGAAATTGTGCAAAGGAGTACCCTTTGCCATTCCACCGGCCATAAGATGGTACTTGAGTGCGGATTGCTCAGATGATGTTTTGGTCAACGCCATCTGAACCGGATCACCCGACATGCCCGCCATTTCCCGACTGAATCTCTGAAACATGGCTGAATTGGACTGCCGATGTTCCGCTTGCTCTATGACTCCCGGCTCCCACATTTTTCTTATTCCCCTGACGCCGGGAAGATCGTCCAGGACCCTTTCAGGACCACTCATCCCTTGAACCTGCTGAGACACTGAACCAGGATCAACCATCTTGTCAATCGCCCCGCCGCCCATCCGCCAGGCCAGCATCCCGAGGTGAATCTTGGAAAGGGTGCCCATGCCGCCGCCGCTGGGTTTATCAGGCTCCGCATACAATCCACCTGCGCCGGCACCACCCCCGCCCTGACGCCAATTGCCGCTGATGCCAATCGTGTTGCCACGCGGGACAGGGGGATTCCACGCGGCGCGAAGGGCCGCCGCCTTGGCTTTTTGCCAACCTTCAATAGTGTTTGTGCCACCAGTGAAACCTTCTCCACCACCACCACCATGATGTCCGCTTCCTCGGCCGCTGTTGCCACCGCTCATCCCGCCGCCGCCACCGCCGCTCACCCCTGCGCCACCGCCCATTTTACCGATCGCCGCAGCCATCGCCCCCACTGTCGTGGTGAGACCTTCCTTGAACTTGTTCACTGCGCTTGCCGCAGTCGTCAACGACTGCGAAAACACGGACATTGTGGGGGCGGCGTTTCCTCCCATTCCCTGAGCGGAAAATCCACCTCCCATGCCAAAGCCGCCATGCGCGCCCCCCCCACCCGAGCGAGCTGCCAAAGCAGACATGGCGCTTTCTATTCTGCCGCGTGTTAATGGGCTAAAGGCATTCCTGTCTGGCATATTCGACACGTTTTGCATCATTCTGTCAAAGTTTTCAAACCCCATGTCATCACCCCATCAACGTGTTGCCGGCCGTCGAGAACGAACCAGCCGACTTGGTGTCGAACCTTCCCTCAGCGGCATCCTTCCGCATCATCCGCTCCACCCACGGCCGCGTGGCTTCCCAACCCTCGCCGGTGAACAACTCGTCATCCTCGCCCAACATCCGGTTCAGATCCCGGATGCACGAGTTGAAGCGGTCCATCGGCAACGTCATGGGATCAAGGCCGAGATGCAGATGATACGCTATGATGCTCGCCTGCCTACGCAACATGGTGATGTCGTTGGGTTGCGGCTTGTACTTGGCCGGCAAATCCTCAAACGCATAGCACTTACCTAGGAAGGTGTGTTCCATCACTTTAAATGGAATACGGCCTCCGTGTATGCGTTTGAGGTCCGCTACGACATCCTCCTTCTTCTTCAACCTTCCCCCATCAAGCACGACGATCAAGTCGCCGTGCTTGAACTTGCCAAAGGGTCCGCCACCGCTTTCGCCTTCACCCTGTCCTCGGCGTCCGGTGCGTCCACATCCCTCAGCCCGCACAACTCGCAAGCCAACTCCATCCGGCCCCACAGGTTCAGCCGCCTCATCACCTGTCGGGACGCCTCTCCGTTCACGCCTGCCACCGTCACCAAGCGGCTTAGGTCGTCCGGATCGATCCCCGCCCGGACACACCCCCTCCCCACCGCGTCCGTCACCCCTTGCACCGTCTCGACGTACTCCCCCACCAGCCGCACGGCGTTCTTGAGGCTCGTCGTCTCCTGCATGTCCCGGACCCGGACAGCCAACGGAACCGTCTCGTCCCTGGACATCGCCTTGGCTTCTTCCATCCGCTGCGCGAACCGGACGCGGCAGAACGATTCCAGATCCTCCGGCGTCAGCATCTTCAGGAACACGTCGCGCCCGCCCACGTTGACCACCGGCATGTTTCTCTCCCCAGCCGTCCCGCCATCTCCCATTCTTCCAACCGCCCGACTGCTTGTAAAGAGGTCACCGGTCGAAAATCGGCAGATTCCGGTACGGCATCTGCAAGATGATCAGGGCCGCCGCGGTGCAATACACCCAGTTGCCGCTTGCCGAGTCACCCTTCCACAACGGCAGCCAATTGTGGCGGAACCCGTGCGACGGGTCCAGCAGCCACTCCCGCGCCAACGGATAAAAGCGGTCCCAGTTCCACGGCCCCATGAACCACGTCGCCTGCGCCAGGTGCAACAGGCTGTAGAACGGGTATTGGGCAACCCCGGACGGCACCAGACCGTCGCCATAGGCACGTCCGATGAACCGGCCGCATCGGCGCGCCGCCCGCTCACAGGCCGTCCCGCCGGTCTTGGGAACATACACCCCGCACATCGCCCATGCCGTGTACGCGGCGGCGGAAATCGCCGGCTCAGACGCCGACTCCGCGCTCCCGCTGCCCCACCTGTACCTCAACCCGCCATCCTTGCCCTGGCAATCCCGCAGGTAGCGCAGGCCCCGGTCGATGATGGCCTTGTCCACCGGGATGCCGGCATTCTTCGCCGCCCGCAAGGCCTGGACGGCATGAATGGTCACGCTCCCTTCATCGTCGGTCGGCATCCGCCTGATGCCCAACCAACGTCCCCCATCATGGAACCCGTAACTCCATCCGCCGCGCACCGACTGCGCCCGCGCGATGACCACGCAGGCCGCGGTGACGACCGCCCGTACACGTTCCGCAACATGTTCGGAATCGTCCATCCCCGCCGTTTCAGACAGGAACAGCACCGCAAAGCAGTGGCCGTACATCGGACGGGAAGCATCCCCCGCGGTCGTGATCACACCGGTCTTCGCGTCCGCGTGCCTGAGCACCCAATGCACTGCCGCCGACACATGCGCGCCGTATCGGCCGCGGTTGGGCGTGTCGCCGTGCGCGAGGAAAGCCAGACCTGCCATGCAGGTCGTCGCCATGTCATAGGTTGCCGACGAGAAGGCACCGCCTTCGGTTTCCTGCGCCCATTTGCCCGTGCTTTCCTGTTGGTCGGCAAGCAGGGCCAACGCCTTTTCGATGAGCGCGGCTGCGGCCGGCGTGACGTGTTTGGGAAGCGGGGTGACGGCCGGCGGAGCAGCGCCGGCAGTGAAACAGCGGAAAACCATCGCCGCGATGACGGTTGGGACGGAGATGCGGTCCATGACCGGACCCTCCCCCGCACTACGTCGTGACCCACGCCACCGTGATGGTGGTGGATGCGGCACCCGCGTTTGCCCAATTGAACACCAAGTTGTTCTCGTTGCTCTGGAGGTCCGACAATATCCCCACAGACACCATGATGCCTTTGAATGTGTATGTGCACAAGGTGTTGACGGTGAGAACCATATCTACGCTGGTATTGCTCAGGGCGAACGTGGTGGCAGTTCCCATCGGGTTGCCGCCGCCGGTTCCGCTCCTCATCCAACCGCCGGCGCTGCCCACGAAATCCAAGAGGCCGCCGCGGCGCGACATGAAACTGTCGCCGAATCCCGGCGTGTTGTAGATGAACTGCGATCCGGTGGCCGCCCAACGGTTGATGACGCCGTTGTGATTGGTAACGGCGGTCCAACTTCCGTCGATGCCGACAAGGCGGGTTTCGGGCATGTTGATTCACCTTTCAACTGTCGAACTGCGTTCCGGTCAACATGTATGCCGGATCGTGAATCACGAGTTGCTGCTGTTGGAAGGTCTCAACCTTTGATGTACCTCTGGACAGGCACCACATCACGCCGCGGTCGTATCCATCGCAGGCGAACTGCTTGTTGGCCTTGATGTAGGCAAACAATCCAGTCTCAATGGCCGAAGCCAAAGCCTTCGCGTCGTCCGGGTTGCTCTTGACCTCCACGACTATGGCGAACCGCACCACAGACCAATCCGTCCGCGCTCCGAAGGCCAGTTCGTGCTTCGGCTCCTCCTCGAAGAAGTAGAGACACGGCAGCGGAACCCGGCTCTCGGCCTCCACGGTCCAGATCGATCCGTTCAGGTTGGCCGTATTGACAGTCGGAGCCTCGATCAGCGTGGTTTTCAGTGCGTCCAGCAGCTTGGCCGACATTGCATCAGACCCCGTGCCGCTTGTACCGTCCCAACCGGCTGAGCACCCGCACCATCTCGGCCGTCAGCAACGTGCCCCCGACGTTGTTGTACTGCGATGCCCCGAACGGCTTGTCCATCTCCACCGCCAACTCGATGCACCCCTGCTCCACGTCGTAGGGCACCGTGTCGAAACCGGCGCTGTACCGCACAATTCCCTGCATCTCGGCAACCAGCCGGGCCTGTCCGTACCATCCTCCGGTTGTCAAGGTCGATGCCGAACTGACGGACCGCACCATCACCGTTGCGATTCGGGCGTCCCGTATGTCCGCGGCCATGACACGACCGGCATATTGCACGATGCCGGTATTCCCACCTTCCGTCGCACCCACCACATTGTACGACCCAGGCCACAGCCGCCACGACGGGGCATCCGCCGACTTGCTGCCTGTCCAACCCGTCACTGCTGATATTGCCGTCGCCAACGCCGCCGTTGACCCATAGGCGGAAAACGTCAAGTCCGTATCCGTCTGCGCCCCGGTTGCGGTGGCCAAGGACGACAGCGTAATCTTGCTGGTCGTCACCGACACCCATGCCGACATCACACCCGCCGATGTGTTGGATACCGAAAGTGCGGAAAACCTTCCACTCCACACGCCTTGCAACTGAATGATCGGGAACTCATTCAGTGTAGTCAGCGTGTTGTATGGTAGCCTAACCAGCTCCGTATACGTCCTTGTCAGAAACTTCCTTGAGCACCATCCTTCTATGACATTAGAAGAACGGTTGATCAAGTCAGAGTAGTACAAATCGTCGCGCGTGCCGATGTTGCCTGTCTTGTCTATGTAGCCTTTCAGGTGCGCAAGCGTAGCCAGGGCGTATGCGTCCAAGGCCATCGCATACCCTCTGCATCACCGTTGCCGCGGAGAATGTTCCGCATCGCAGCAACGCCGGCATCGCGTGCCGTCATCATCGATCATCGGTCCGCCGCACCCGAGGCAGGCGCAGCGATGTACGACCTCATCGGAAGCGCCGTCGCGCCGGACCACCGACTCGGGCCTGATCTCCCGAGTCAGGCGGTTCGGCAGAGGAGTCCATTCCCCAGACATGGATCACCTCCCTTCGTTTGGGCGTCGGCTGTCCGTTGTACCCGCCGGACAGCCGACATCAACCGGCGTGCGTCAGTCGTTGACGCTGACCAGGAACGAGCCGGTCACACCCCCGCGGTCAACGTCCGTCGAAGGCCCCTGGAACAGGCCGAAGCCGATGGCGTCCGCGACATACTGCGTGCCCGTCGAGCCGGCACCGACGGTGAAGTTCCACCTGTAGTACAGGTAGCGGGCCTTCGGGATGTACACCGTCCAGAACTTGCCCGCATCCGAAGCGGTCGGCAGGACGCTGACCGCCCCGATGGCCCCGCCGGTGATGAGACTGGTCCCGAAGGTGCTGTTGCCCACCGTGGACCACGTTCCGTCGCTGCCGTTGGTCGAGTCGTCCGACCGCTGGACACGCAGCAACGTCAGCGAGATGTCGATGTTGACGGGAAACCAACGCAGCAACATGTCGCTGGCGTTCCCGCGCGCCCACCCCACCGTGGTCACGGTTTGGTTGTTCGCCTTGGTCGTCGGGGCAAGCGTAGTGTACGACCTGAAGTTTATGGGCCACATGTCCGATGTCTCCTGATTACGAACCAACCATGCCGCACCCGGTCAGGAACCGCACCCGGCATGGCCGTTTTGACAAAAACCCCGCCCACCGTGCGGGAAGGCGGGGTCTTACGTTGATCACGTCGATTCAGGCCCGTGCGTCATCACGCATCGACCTCTTCCCACATCATGCCCAGCACCACCAGCGGCGTGGAGCCGGCCGCCGCGATGCCGTGCAGCGCCGCGTAGAAGCCGGCGGTGACGACGAACCCGCCATCCACCTTATAGACGTTCGGGGCGCTGCCGACGCCGGCCGTGGTGGCCAAGCTGGCGTCCAGGTTGAACACCGGCCACATGACGATCTCGGCCGCGGCGACGGTGGCCGTGGTGAACGCCAGCGCGGTGCCGGAACCGACGCGGGTCTTGCGGGGGCGGTGGACGATGGCCGTCCCGGTCGGAGCCGCCTCGCCCGGCGTGACGTTGGTGCAGAGGTTGATGTGCCCAGCTCCCAGCGTACCGGAGACGTACCCCAGCGAGACCTCGAGGACGACCAGGTTCTTGGTGTTGCCGATGGGGTTGTACAGCACGAAAGGGACCGTGGTGCCCAGCGCCGTGCCCGGAGCCACGCCGGCGACCGCGGTGCAGGCCGAGTACACGTTGCCGCGCGACACGGCCTCGTAGTAATGCCCGTGCGCCTGGCCGGTGATGGTCTCACCAGTCTTGCCGCCGCGGGCAGTGACCAACGTCATATCCGAACCCGAGATAGGACCAACCTGCAGCTGATTCGCCATGACACAGCTCCTTGTTTTTGGGAATCATCGGATTCCCGTGTTGACACGACAGTTCACCAACACGCCCGCTTTTGTGTTTTGTCACATACCCTTGTCACTGGCTTCCACCAAGTCAGACAACTTGGCGCTGATGTCCTCCAGAAACTTCATGGCCTCCTTGTCGCGCACCCACAGGCCGCGCTGGACATCCTGCTGGAGGAAATCCAGCACGTCGTCTTGCCGCTGCGCCATCGCCGGGGAACCGGTGGTGGTGGAGACGATCGGATCTCCCACGACATCGCCGGTGACGGCGTTGGTAGTCAGGCTTCCGCTGGCGGAATATACGGCCGGCATTTTTTTCTCCATCGGAGACAAGATGAACCGTATTCAACCCGATCACACCTACATCATCCGACCTCTTCGCCGAACACCGTGTAGTCAACCAAGGTCGCCGTCGTGGTGGATGCCAACACCACATCCCCCGGAGTGAGCTTCACGGCGGCCAGGTCCGGCATCCAGATGCTCATCTTGGAAATAAACTCGCTGTTGTTGAAGACCTGCCGCTGGGTGCCACCGTAATCCTTGACGTAGATCTTGATCTCCTGCGACGTGGTTGCGGTTCCAGTGTGACAGAAGTTGATCAGTTGGATGTTGGCGACCTTGCCGTCGGGCACGGTGTAGATCGCCGTAACCGTGATCGCAACCTGACCTGCTCCGAGAATGGCCATCTCTTGCACTCCTTGTCGACCCGCCCAACCAACCAGCAGGAACACGTCATCAGGAACCGGTGATGTACAGGCCGCCGACCGCGCCCGGATGCGTGCTGCCGTCGTCGTAGGTTGTGCCGGCCAGGTTCACGTTCGACACTGCGGCCCGGTGCTTGAAAATCAGGGCGATCTTGTTCTTCAGCACGAAGATGCTCTCGTTGACGATGATCTCCTGCCCGCTCTTCCGCTCGCCATACATGGCGGCCTTGCGCCACGCCCCGAACAAGATGGGGAACTGGGTCACGCCCACGCCGGGCGTGATGTTCGGCATCTGAGGAGTCAGGCAAACCGGGTAGCCCCAGAGCGTGGGCTTTTTGTAGTCCGGGTTGGCGACCACCGTGACGTTGGTGATGGCGTTCGAGGCGTCGGTCATCGGGGTGTTCTGGACGCGGGTGACGACCTGTCCGTAAAAGGTCGGGCTGCACACCCACGTCAAGTCCTCGCCACCCTGGCAGTAGGGGTTGGCCATCATCGTGCTCTGCAACTTGAGCATATCGTTGCGGGTGATGGTGGACCACGAGGGGCCGGTGCCGGCAACCGCGCCCTGGATGTCCGTGATCGTCGTTGCCACGTCGCGCAACGCCTTCCGCATCCCGATGAAACCGTTGGCCGAGGAGCTTCCGTCGCCGGAGAACCCGTAGTAGTCGATGGTGCGCGCCGCACTGATCATCATCTCATTCGCGTGCATGTCGAAGATGGGAACCAGCATGTCCTCGGTCAGGTCGCGGCTGACGCCGCACACGCCACGGATGTCTCGTGCGTTGAGGATGACCGGGATCTGCTCGATGTTGGTTTCGTCGCCGCTGATGTCCTCGGTTTCCCCACGCCCGAACACCAAGTTCTTGAGGCGGGGGAAGCTGGCATCGGCCTCGTCGCTTGACATCGGGATATGTCGGGAGATCTCGATGTACTTGCCGTAGATGTTGATCGCATCCCAGAGGGGACCGATGTACTCCGGGAAGCGGGCGAACCCGCCATCCTGGAAGCTGCCTTCCGTCGCTTCCCGCTTCATCATCGGATCGGTGTCGCTGATGCTCGGCAAGCCGTTGTCTCGGATATACCGCTTTGCCTTTGATTGCAGGTGAGGGTAGGAGTCCCGGCAGCTTGCGATCACCGACATCGCCATTTGGTACGCGAGTTCGTCGCACCGCATCCCGCCGGGGATGTCCTTGAAAACCCTCATCACCGAGTCGGTGTAGCGGCGGGCCGTTGCCGGAACGGTGTTGGTGTTCTGCGGAGCGTTGAAGGACAACTGGATCCTCCCCTGCGGCGGAGCAATCCGCTGCATGGCCATGTCAACCGCTTTGGCGACGGCATCCGACACGGTGTCCTTGATGCTGCGGTTGCCGTCCGCCGGCTCGTCGGCGTCGGCGTCGCCGCCCGTTCCCAAGCTCAGTGTGGTGCCGGAAGTGTTGAGGGGAGCTGCCGTGGGGGAGGGAGCCTTGCCGGTCGGCATGGAACCCGGCTCGAACCGCTTGTCGTGCAGGTGGACCTGCTCGACTTCGAGTTCCTTGCCGTCGTCGCCGCAGAGCCTGGCACCGTTCATGTACGCCATCGCCCGCTTGTCGGCGATCTTGTATCGCTTCTTGCCATCGGCTCCGTCACCATCCTCAACCACCATGCCCAGGGCCACCAAGGCGGAGAGCTTGAGGGACTTGGGTTCCACTTTCTTGGGTGCGACGGCCGGCGTAGGCATGTTCTTCTCCGCGTCCCTGTAAAAAGGAAAACGCCCCCGCTCCGGCGGTTGCCGGAACGAGGGCGTTTTCCTCTCGCTGTGCGGAACCCCTAAGAGTTCCGCAACGCTTTCCATGTTTTGCACCCCGAATTGCGGGATGTGGAAGAAATCACTTCAGGACGACCGGTCCCATCCGTTTCCGTTGCAGATCCTTCATGCGGTGGTCGATGGCGTTGCCGACCGCCTCGCCGACCCAACCGCCAATCTGCTTTTCAGACACGCACTCGTCGGGGATCACCAACACGATCCCTTTGCTGTTACCCCCATCATAACCAGACATGACGACCGATTGCAATCGATTTCTGGATTTTTTTCCAGAATCTTTGGCCGGGTTGTCGGCATAGGCATCGGCATCGTCATCGGCACTGTCTGCGGCGTCATCGGCGGCGTCATCGGCAGTGTCATCGGCATCGGCACTGTCTGCGGCGTCATCGGCAGTGTCATCGGCATCGGCACTGTCTGCGGCGTCATCGGCAG
>ERZ1292642.197-Hain-H14-01um-R1-197-length-41344-cov-22_pt1 | contig 41344 bp, 67 predicted proteins | sample MGYA00564403_ERZ1292642 | MGnify/ENA primary metagenome ERZ1292642 (study PRJEB36523, sample SAMEA6512643) | groundwater metagenome | collected 2019-01-09 | study: AquaDiva: Metagenomics assemblies of 32 groundwater samples
CGGCTTTCAGCTATACGCGCTGTGCGGCCAGCACGCCCGGATGCCGAGCGAGCGGTTGCGGCTAGTGCAGCCCGCCCACGCCGGCGGAGGAGCGAGCGGGGTTCCCTGGACGGCCACCCCGCCTGCCGGGACTACCGGGCTTCGTTCCTTGCTTTTTGACAAGTTTTGTCGAGATGCTCGACATTACGCGTTTGGAATGGGGCCTCAAGGCCATCACTACGCCATTAGAGTTCCCGCTGGACCAATGTTGACCTCAGATGACACAGCGAATCTCTTCGAGCTCTATGAGGCCGCCATCGCCAAGACCGAGGAGGAGAAGGCATGAGCAGCATCCACGAGCTAAAGAAGCAACGGGACGAAGCACAAGAGCTAGCAGACTTTCACGCCCGAAGAGCAGATCGGCTAGCCCATATCGAGATGCAGCGGGATGAGCTGCTGGCGGCGCTAGAGGCCGAGGAAGAGGCTGAGTCACTAGGGTGGCTCATTGACCGCACCGGCAGTACAGACGCACAAAGGCTCAAATACCGTAGCCTCAAGGACAATGCTCGTAACCTGCGCCGCGCCGCCATCGCCAGGGCCGAGGAGGAGAAGGCATGAGCACGCTAGTTCTTCCGTGCATTAACCAACATTCTTTGGAGGCAGACGGTATAGGAGATTGCGGTCAGTGTGCACATTGTATTGCTCGCTACACCATTTGGGACTTGACCGAACGTAACGCCGAGCTGCTGGCGGCACTACAACAGCAAGTAGCGCTGACCCATCATGGCGCGACAGATGACCACTCTGACCGTTGCCGCTACTGCCAGGAGTTTGCCTATTCAACGTTCGAGCATCATAAGGCTAATTGCGAGTGGCGGGTAGCCCACGAAAGAAGCCACGCCGTCATCGCCAAGGTCGAGGAGGAGCGCCTTGCCTATCCGTGAGCTTTCCGAGCGGCCCGTCATCCCTCGCCTGGGTAAAATCCGTCTCGGCGAGAAAGCTGTCAACCCTCGCGGTATTGAGTATCCAGTGGACACACCCTACTTCGTCGTCCCTCCTGAAGTGGCGGAGGTATATGGCGAGAAGCCAGTCGAACTGCGTATCGTCTTCCTTACTGACGATGAGGAAGCCATCGCCTCTCAATACTTCCGAGCCTACAACGCGACCAACGGGCGGGTATGCCGTGGTGATGGCTTCTGGGCCGATGCCAGTCTTGACGCCGACGAACTGAAACGAAGGGGCGGCGACCTAACCGCCCCTCTGCCTGTCGATGTCTGGGCCCACGGTGCTACCCGAGGCCGACAGGCGACGCAGCAAGTAGTGCGCCAAGATATCAAGTGCCTGGGTGCCGGCTATGAAGGCCAGCCGCCCTGTCCTATGTACACGGAGGGCAGATGCAGCGAGCGTATGTTCCTCCAGTTCGCCATCGTCGGCGTCAAGGGCATCGGCGTCTACCAGATGGACACCGGCTCAATCATCTCTATCTCCCGCATCAATGGGACGATCAAGATGATTAAGGCACTAACTGGCGGGCGCATCGCTGGGATTTCCTTGACCTTACGGCGGGTCCAGGCCGAGGTAACACCGGACGGCAAGAGGAAGAAGGTCTGGACTGTCGAGTTGTCAGCAGACGATCTCAAACTGAGCGATATGCTCAAGGCGGTCAGCCTGGGGCCCGCCCAAGCACTGCTGCCCCTACCCGATGAGTCTGAGGTCTACGCTCCACTTGATGAGGATGAAGATTTCGTGCCCTTCCCAGGCCAAGAGCAACCAGTGGACGAGGAGCAACCACCTGACGACGCTCCAGTACAGCCGATCCCGATAGCATCTAATCGCTGCCCCTTTTGCGGCGGCCCCCTCGTGGTCGGAGAGGGCAAGGCGGGATGCTCGCTATGCGGAGCGCAGGTTGAGAGACCGCCAGCCAAGCAGCATGAGCGCCAGCAGGAGGAGTGGACATGAAGTTGGAAGCCGCAAAGCCCGGCCTGCCGGTGCGCGTGGTCAAGAGCCACTACGGCGACTACGTGGGGCGTGAGGGGGTCGTGCGAGATGTTGAGACGAGGTCGACCCACTCTTTGAAAATTGATGTTCGTCTTGATAACCATTGCTACTGGTTCGCCCCCTCGGAGCTAGAGCCAGTATGAGCATGGTCCCGCCAGTGCTGCTGGTGCCGCCAGAAGATCCACGACGACGGCGGCGAGTTGGTGCGCCATACCTTCGGGCCTCGCCCCTGCCCGGCGGGCCACACGCACCACCCGCTGGACTTAGCCTTCCGCTGCCTGCGCTGTACGAAGCGCAGGAGGAAGGCGGTATGAGAGAATCACTCTCGTCCTGGGAAGCTGCGTTTGCCAGCGTCGGCATTCAGCTAACAAAAGAGAACAGCCGATTAAAGGACATCAACACCGAGCTGCTGGCGGCGCTGGAGGCGAATGCCCTGAAACTCCATGCGGAACGCCCCAAGGTGAGCTGCTACTACGTAGAAACATTCGCGGACTGCGACACTCCGTGCTGTGCCGAGTCCCGCGCCCTCATCGCCAGGGTCAAGGAGGAGCAGCTCGCGTGAACGCCATCTGCAAGCGTAAGGGCCACTTCCCAGCGCCATTCTGGTTGCCGGTGCTAAAGTTGATGCGCTACCGCTGCCTGCACTGCGGCATCTTAGTGGGCTTGAGACCATCACCCATCACCCTGCCACCCGGATGGGAGCAAACCGATTCAGGAGATTCGGGAAGGAGGCTAATCATGGAGGATAGTCCTGAGATGGATAAGCCGTCTGGCGGCGTTGGCGGCGATAGTGAGCGCCGTGCTAATCATGGGGGGAGCGAATGAACATGAAAGCCCTCACCTTCACTCTTGGCCTAGCGCTTGGCCTGCCTCTCGGGATGCTGCTGCCGAACCTGGGGCTGACGCTACTCTACGTCGGGGCCGTGAGTACGCTGGCTTTTCTGTTCAGGCGCTTGGCTCAGGCGCCGTGGTATCAGGAACAGATGGAAAACAACAAGATAGCACGTCTGATGAAGGACTACGAGCGAGCACTCCGGCGGAGGTGATCGATGGCGTCAGGATCACGATCTACAGCTGTTATGGAGCAGCCAGTGGATATTGCTCGACGATGGCTAACGGATTGGAAGTGCACGAAGGAGCAGCGGCTTGTGGCTCTGGACTTAATCAGGGCACTCGATTCATTATCCGAGGCGACCCAAATCATCGGGAATATGTATGCGAAGATACAGGACTTGGACCCGAATTGTGGGTCGATATCTTCTTTTGGGACGAGGCCGACGGCTGGGCCTGGATCGCCCAGGTCGGGGACGAGGGAAGCATAGAGGCGGTGCGGCCAGAATGAAAACGCTGTGGATGGAGATATCTGACGCTATCAATCCAGGTCAGTACATGGGCTTCGCTATTTCGGGCGTGGACGTTTCTCGTCGGTGCCTAGCCTGTGGTGCCCTCTTTTCGCAGACTGAGGAAGGACACCTGGCATTCAAACAGCATGGGTTCACGGAACACGAGGATATCCTCGCCTATGACTGGCGTGAATTACACGGCGTAAAAGTCACAATAGGCGTCGTCGAGCGACCGGATGAACCTAGTTTCGATGGTACGCCACAAAGTCAAATCGAACTAGTTGCCATGACCGAGGATGGCACAATTTACTTTTTGCCCTTTTCCTACTATGCACAAGAGGAGCGAGGCGGGTTTAAATGGAAGCCAAAATCACGCGAGCACAATTTGCTGAAGCTTATGCAAGGCGAAGTGGCGTCACCGTCGAATGGTTGAAGAAACATGGCCGTGAGTCACGTCCTTGCAATTGTGGCGACGACACCTGCGAAGGTTGGCAGATGGCCCATGTAAAGGAAGATGAATGGTTCGAAAGTCAAAAGTCGCAAACTGACCAGGAGACGACATCTACCGAGATCGGTACAAGTGCGTAGAAAGGAGGTGAGCTGACCCCTCGACCCTTTTCCCAGCACGCGGGGCGCTGGGCCAGAGCGGAGCGCGGGACACCCAGCGCCCCAGGTCTTATTGATATGAAGCATCGTGGAACGTATCCACCCAACTGGCGCGAGATCGCCCGGCAAGTGAAGGCCAACGTCGGCCATCGCTGCGAACGCTGCGGCCACCCGGACGAGCCGCCCTGGAAAACAGCCCAGGGCCGGTTCATCCCGATGTGGCAATCACGAACAGGCAGCCGACAAGACGTACGGTCTCCCTGCGACGAACGGTGCTCTCATCCTCCCAACAGCAAGCAGCGAATGCTCACCGTCCACCACCTCGATAACGACAAGGGAAACTGCGAGCGCTGGAATCTCGCTGCGCTTTGCCAGGTCTGTCACCTAGTGATCCAGGGGCGAGTGAAGCTAGAGCAGTTCTGGATGCTCCCGCACTCACCCTGGATGCTACCCCACGTTGAAGGCTATTATGCCAGTTTAGAAGGAGACGCCTATTTGCTTGCCCTAAGCTGAGTCAGCCCGCCGTCGCACCGGCCGGTCGGCGGCAACCGCATAAGTCACACGAAACCGTGTAGAAAATGCCGCAGCGAAGACGGACGGTGGATCGTTGTCTTCGCGCGGCCAATACAAAGGAGCGCTCCATGGCTATTTTAGCACGTCAGCCCCTATACCCTAAGCAATCACCGTTGATGAGGGTTGTTGGTGGTGTTGATGTTGAGAGAGAAAGACAGAAAGATCTCTCAACTCAACAACATCATCAACAACGCAGGCTTACAGCGTCTGAAAAGCGCATAGCGCGTTGGCTCAAGGGCCAGTTGGGCTTCATTGGTGCTGAGACATTTGTTCGTGAGTTCGGAGTGAGGCTGATCCTGGAGAAGTTACACGATGGCGTAGTAGAGTGGTGGGATGCACCGGGTAACGTGGTGGGGACAGCTTCAGGCTGGCGGGTCCGGTCGGAGCTCAGGCAGCCTGCCGGGTTCTTGCGGTGGCTGGTGAGTCGATGACCGCGGCCAACAGCCACGAGGCTAAGGCTGCGCTACGGTTCTACGACGGTCACAACCGCCATGCCGGGGCGCGTAAGCAGCACAAGCAGGCGGAGTGGCGAAGGCGTAGGCGGCGCGGGAGGCGTAGACTGGATGCGCTGAGATGACCCTCGCGATCACTATTATGCAGGGGTTGCAGGGGTTGCCGGGGTTGCCGGGGTTGTATTGACAGGCGGCTAAGGCTGCGGTATATGTAGGCTAGCGCGCAGTGCGCGTGGCCCGCTGGGGTCCGATAGACCACCCGGCGGGCCATTTGATTTCCCCCTTCTTCCTATCATTCTTACCCCTAAGCAATACAAAGCCGCCGTTCTCTTGAGCGAGGGTTCGACTGTTACTGCCACAGCAGAGCAAGTGGGGCGTACACGGCGCACGCTGTCGACATGGCGTAAGCAGCCCGAATTTCAGGCTCTAGTCGCTTCCCTGCAAGGGGAAATGGTGCAAGACGCTCTTCGTATCCAGAAAGCCTACTTGGGTAAAGCCATTCGCGTGCAAGCGGAGGCCCTTGACGCCAGCAAGGTTGAACATCGTCTGCGGGCCTCAGAAGGCATACAGGATCGCGTATTGGGTCAACCCTCACGGCGCACCATCCTACAGGGTGATGACGACAAGCCCCTCACCGTGATTGTGAAGCGTGGCGACAGCGGTAGCTGAGCGGGACGTAGCCCGCGAGATCACCCTTGATGTCGGCCAACAGGCCGACTTCTTCTACTCCGATGCTCCGTTTCCGGGCTACTTCGGCGGCGTGGGTATCGGCAAGACGATGGCCCTGGTGCTCAACTTCTTCGGCTACGCCACGGAGTGGCCAGGGTCTCGGCAGATACTCACGGAGCCTACCAATCCCATGATCGGGGACATCCTAGCGCCCACCATCCGGGACATCTATGGCCATGCGGAGGGGCGGGCCTGGCACATTAAGCAGGACCCCTGGAATGTCTACTTTCCCAACGGCTCCGAGATATGGTTGCGCTCCGCCGAGGTCTCGGCGGGCCAGCCGGGCATGGAGCGCAGACGCGGACCCAACATCGCCCGCTTCGGCATGGATGAGGTAACCCTAGGCCACCAGGAATACGCCTTCCAGATGCTTGCAGCCCGCCTCCGTCAGCCCGATTTCCCACACCAGGGTCTAGTGACGGGCACTCCCAAGGGTCGTAACTGGGTGCATCGTGACTGGGTTGCCCAGCCCAAGCAGGGTTACGCCGCCCACTTCTCCACCACGGCTGACAACAAGCACCTACCGCCTCACTATCTTGAGCGGCTGCTTGAGACCTACGGGGCCGACACTGATCTGGCCCGTCAGGAGTTAGAGGGGGCCTGGCTGGAGTTCCACGGTCAGGTCTTCCCATCCTTCAAGCGGCATGTCCACATCCGAGAACTACCCTGCCAGCCATTGCAACTAAAGAAGCGCGTAGGCGGCATCGACTTTGGCGGCGTCTCACCCACGGCGCTTGTAGCTGTGGGCCTCGATGGCAGCGGCAGGACTTACGCTTACCGTGAATGGTATCGGCGTAACGCCACGCTGGAGGAGCTGGCCCTAGCCATGCAGGACTTCCAGCGTGAGGGCGGTGTGACCCATTGGCTGTACGACCCGTCGGCAGAGAAGGACGACGTGGCGTTCCTCATGCGCCTCTTCTCTATGCGCCCGGCCCCCAGCAATGAGATCAAGGTGCGAGCCCGTATCCTTAACAGCCGGCTAGCCCTGAGCGGTGATGGTAAGCCCGGCGGCTACATTACCCCTGGCTGTCCCAACCTCATTGCGGAAGTCGAATCTCTTACCTGGCAGAGCATCATCATCGGCGGCGGGCGGGAGATACTGAACGACCGCTGGACTAGGGGGGCGCCCGACCACGCGGTGGATGCTGACGCCTACGCCCACATGGACATCGACCTCATCAAGCCCCAGCCCTACGAGGGCCAGATACAGATGTATGGCAAGACGTGGAAGGCGGGGACGTGAAGTATCGCTGTAAAGCCTGTAACCTGACGATTTATGTAGGCTCCGCTGATCCTGTGCCATCGAGGTGTCCTCAATGCTGGTGGACCGAGTGGTGGGTGGGAGAAGAGCCCGTAGCATGACTCAACACCTGCCCGAACCCGCCATCGAGACGCACCGCGAGTTCAAGGAGCACGTCGATAAGTATTGGGCGCCCCAGATGGAGGAGGACAAAAAGAGCCGCCTCCTCTACGACAAGGAGAACCCTGTCCTCGTCGCCTATCCCAACGAGCGACGCAAGTTCGAGCCGGAGATCATGCGTGCCGGCGGCGCACTAGCAGGCTGGGCCATACACCGGGCCGCCGCCTTTTATCCCGTGTTGCCCAAGCTGAGCCTCGAACCCTTCCGCACCAAGCACTCGCAACGCGACGCCGAGAATGTGAACGCCATCATCGCGGAGAGTATCGACCAACTCCAAGAGGCGGTGGGTGGTTCCCCCTGGAACGATCTCGTGTTCGACGTCCTTGATATTGGCCGTGCTGCTGACATCGTGCTGGCCGGCGGTCCTGCCTATTGGTTCGAGTTTCCCTTCATGAATGAGAACGAGAGCCTAGAGGAGTGGCACGAACGTCATGCTGAATGGCGTTCCCGGGCGCCCTTGCCCCTGCTTTGGCGGCACTTGCCAGCCGATAGCACCTGGCCCTCTACCTTGTCGCGGCTGGACGATGAGGCGATCTGCTTCCTCAAGCTCACGGCCTGGGACTTGCTGCACCACTTCTCCGGCGCCAAGACCGAGGGCATGGCCGGCTTCGCGGCAGCGCTCGACGGGAAGACCATCAAACGAAGCGACGAGATTACCCTGAGCATCTACACCGACAAGGAGTGGATCAGCTACGGCGCCCTGCACGAGAGGCTTGGCGACTACAGCGGCATACCGGGGATCAGCGGTCGCAAGGGCCTAGTGCTACAGAACTACCAGCACTCTCAAGGGTCTAATCCCATCCGTTTCGTATCGGGGTTCACTAGTTCTCGAAAGCAGCCTGGGAAGTATTGGGAAGGGATGCTGTTTCACGCCCGCGCCTTACTTGAGGGCCTGGATAGCCGCACAAGCGAATGGGCCACGAATAGCCGGCGGACTGGCTTGGGGCCCTGGGTCTTCCACCTATTGAATCTAGGTGGCGAGGGCGCGGAATCCGAGAAGCGAAAGTTTCCTGAAGGCGGCCCTTGGGAGTTGAAGATCGGCTCCAACGGTGAGCGAGAAGAGGTCAGCGCCCCTCAGCTTCCTCAGCAATCGGAGACGATCCCTCAGCTAACTACCTTCGCCATGCAGCTCTTCGAGCGTGTCACTGGTCTCACGGCACCGCTGTCGGGTCAGGGGCTCACTACGGTGGAATCAGGGGCCCAACTGCGCTTCGCCTCTGACCTCGCACGTGAACTCTACTTCCCCGTGTCTGCATCGCTCACCCGCCACGCCAAGAGCATCGGTGAGCGCATCCTGGAGGCGGCGGTAGCCTGGGACGACGACATTGTGCTCCAAGTCCAGGGCGAGGAAGGCGAGAAGGAGCTAACGCTTACCCCGGAGATGGCTAAGGGCTGGCGGGTGCGGGTGACGGCCAAGCTGGAGCCGCAGGTGCTGGCGGCGCAGACGGCCCAGGAAGGTATTGGCATTCAGTTGTTAGGGATGCCGCCGGAGGAGCGCCGTATGCCGGACGACTATCTGCTTGAGCATTACTTCCGCATCGAGAACCCGCAGGAGATGATCGACCGCGCCGATGTGAACGCTTATGAGCGGACGCCCATCGTGCAGGAGTTCATCCAGCGTCAGGCGGCCATCGCTGCCGGTGCCGTGCTGGCCCAGAAGCGGGCCTACAGCCCGGAGCAGTTGCAGCAGATAGCGGCGGCGGGCGAACTGCCGCCGGAGCTGGTGCAGGAGCTACAGCGTCGGGGCCAGGTGCAGGGGCAAGAGCCTAATCCCTTCCTACCGCCGGAGGCGACGCCTCAAAGTATTCGACAGACGGGGGAGTCTACGGCGCGGGGGACGATACCCGTTGCTCCGCAGCAGGGGGTCTAATGCCCTCTCCCACCGTCTTCATGCAGTATGAGGAATATACCCGCACACTCAAGGTCATAGTATTTTTCTATCCGCTTTAAGTTTGAACGCCAGATTACACCATCCCACTCAATTATTTGACCGCAGGCATAGCATTTTTCACTCCAAGAGCATGGATGAAATTGTAGTATCCATGCCCCATCTGGCTCGAAAATCACTCGGGTGTTTCGAGTGAACCAATTGCCCCCCATACCTAAAAAACACCCCAGAGGTGTAGAAGATGATACCAAGCAAAGGCCTGACCTGCCATTGCCCATAGGGGCAATGTGACGCGGTTGAAGGCCTTAATGGTTTCCATACCTAAAGTCTAATGCCTAAGCGCGAAGATCACAACGCAAGGCTCAACAAGGTGAAGGGCCTGCTAACTGACCGCATCGTGGAGCGCGTCGAAATGCTGGAAGGCGGCATGGCTACGCCCCTGGGTCACTTCGGGAAGATGACGAAGACTGAGCGGCACCAACTTCTGGCCCAGCTTGAGGAATCGCAAGGCTGGGGCGCTGTACTGGACGAGGAGATGAAGAAGGCAGGCATTACCGACCAAGGCCTGCCCAAGAACGTGATCGACTTCGCCCGGCAGACCATGCGCGAGATGCAAGAGGGATTAGAAGATGCCTGACTTTAACTTTCCTGGCATGACCACTACGCCCACTGGGGCGGCCCCTGGTGCCCCGCCGCCGCCGCCCACGCTTCGCATTGACCCCGCCACTGGCGTCCTCCAACAGTTGGTTCCCGATTACGGCTGGTCGGCGGAGGGCGGTCAAGTTGTAATCGGCTATCACTGGGAAGCTCTTCCCCAATCCTACCTTCCCAGGCCTGAAGGCGGCGGTGGTGGTGGTGTCGATTACGCCTCGCAGCTTGCCAACGACCTGGCCGTATTGCAGGCCCAGCAGGCCTTCCAGGCCCAGCAGGCCGGCACCATCACGCCCTACCAGCAGGCTGGGCTTGGCCTCGAACAGCAGCAATTAACCGCCCAACAAGGGCAGTTCGCCCAGACCTTCGGCCTACAGCAGCAGCAGTTCGGCGCCACCCTCCTGGAGCAGGCGGCCAACCGCCAGTTCCAGCAGCAACAGCTGGCCCTTCAGGCCACCATGGAGCAGAACCGGCGGCGTGAGGGCCTGCTGACGCTGGCCAACCAGCTAGCCATGGCCGCCCAGGAGATGCAGCAGCAGTCCCGTATGCTCCTCTCCGATTTACAGCCCGACCCCTTCAAGTTCTCCCTGGCCATGCAGAACCTGCAGCCCGCAGGTCCCACATCCTTCGACGTCTACCGCCAGCAGTTACAGGCGCAAGCCAACGCGCCGGTGCCCCTGCCTAACGTGGGCGGTGACATCGGCAGCCTGCAGTCTAGCGTGACCCAGCTTCAGAACTTCCTGGCCCAGCCCCGGCCGGTGAGCCCCGTGGGCGGCCTGGCCGGTGGCGGCAGCATGAACGTGAAGCAAGGCGGCACTGGTCAGGGCATCCTGGTGGGCGATGGCGCCGGGGTGATACCGGGCGTCACCGAGGTGCTGGAACTGCTGCCCAATGGCGGCGTGCGGGTGATCCCCATCGAGGGGACGGCGCAGACGGGCGGCTACTACTACGGCGATGTCTCCGGCAACGTGTCGCCCACCTTCAGCGACCCTGGCCAACTGGCTGCTTACTTGCAGAGCAAGGGAGCAACGCTCACGCCCACCGGCGGCGGCTATCTGCCCACTTGGCCTGCGCCAGCCCCAGCAGCCGCAGCCCCTACACCTACCGTTGATCCCTTTGAAAAATACATGGAGGAGTTAAGGCGGATGCAGGTGGCCAGCGACGCCCAGTTCCAGCAACTCCTTCGGGGGATTAGCGGTGGTGGAGGCGGTGGCACTCCTCCTCCTGCTCCCCCCCCTGGCCCACCGCCCGTTCAATTCCCTACGGCGGCGGACCTGCAATCTATCGACTTCCTGACGCCCAGCTTCGCGGGCACGCCGACGCTCTCCGAGCTGACGCCAGGGCTGCGTGAGGAGTTCGGCTACTTGCCTGAAGGGACGCCATCGTTCCCCATCACGGGCAACATCCCCGCCTTCCAGGGCTTGCTGAACCCGTTCACCTTCGGGGCAACTGACTTAGCAGCAACACAGAGAACGCAACTGCCGACGCAAATAGCGGAGCTACAAACAAAGCTGGCCGATCCCAGCCTTACCGCAAGCCAAAGGACGCGAGCGCAAACACAGTTGACAAGCGCTCAGAATAAACTTGCAGCATTGCCTCCTGTTCCGCCGCAGTATGTGCTGCCCGCTGTACACCGAATCGCGCTACGGCTGGCCCAGCTACAGCAGCAGAACCCCACCATCTACCGCATTGTGGCGTCAGCCTATAACCAAGCCGGTGTGCCGAGGGAGGACTTGGAATCGCTCTTTAGGAGCGCTCTGCCGCCAGTGGCGCCAGGGGCTTCGAGCCTGGGACAGACGGTGCTAGCGTAATGCCTCTCTTTGGACGTTACAGGACCATCGGTCTCTTAGGCCTTCGCCAGCGCATCGAGGCCGAACGACGCAAGAGGCTGGATACGCAGGCCTCGACCCTGGGAGCCATGCTCATGCGAGCGCAGCAGCAGATACAGCCGCAGATAGCCGCGCCCCAGCCGGTACCGACGATAAGGATGCAGCCGAGGGATATATTGGGGGTAACCTCACCCAGCCAGCGCGCAGGTGGGTTCAACATACTCGGTGGCCTTCGTCGTGTCACAGGGGCATTAGAGGCGGGGTCCGCCTATGTCAATCCGTTCGCGCTGCTTACTGGCGAACTCCCCCAGGGTGCGCCGCCAGCACCCCGTGGTGGACTAGGAGCGGACATACAGCGCTATGGAGTGCGGGTAGCAGACCCCATTGAGGCAGCGGTGCTTCAATCTTCCGCACGGACTACTTCTTTCTTAGGTGGCGGGGTAACGCCTGGTACGGAACCGCTCCTCGAGGGGCCTATAGTGAATCCCGCCGCCGCAATCCTGGGCAGCGAGGAGCAGATGCAGAGAGCGCAGGAACTCCTTGAACCATATCCTGTAGGGCGCGCCATCCTTGCGGCAATCACCGACCCGCTTAATGCTGCGTTCTTCCCAGCAAAGACAGTGGGAATCGCCAGGGCAGCCCTGCGTGGCGCTAAGGTGACAGCCCAGGAAAGTCGCCTGCTGCAAGAGGTAGCGCCTGCTGCCCGGCGCCTGCTGGCGGATGTGCGGGCGGCGCCAGAGGCGGGAGGGCTGCGGCAGCGACCATATACCAGAATTACTGCTGAGAAAGAATTAACAAAGTTGCGGCGGCAATTGGAAGTCGCGCGACTCTCTCCTGCAAAGCCATCTGGAAGCGTTCCAGCATTACTAGCGCGTATACACGATTTGGAAACTCTTATCCCTCGGCTTGCTAAGGAGGAGGCGGGAGGGCTGCGGCCACGAGTGCCACGTGAGGCTCCGGCTATCTCGCAGGCTCGGCGCGCTACGCCTGAAGGTATGATCCTGACCAACGACATCCCTGTCCGTTCCCAGATAGAGAAGCAGATCACTGATATCGACCGTAAGCTAGCGAAGGTTAAGAGCGACACGGCGCGACGTCCGCTCCTAGCGGAACGTGAGCGCCTCGATGCCCAGCGCTTCCTGGACGACGTAACCCGCTCCGGTGATTCTATCGATAACCAGATGCAGGCAATCACTGATGAGTTGGAGCAGGTACAGAATACTATCCGCCTGCGAGAACTACGCGGAAAGAGACCAGGCCAGCGTATACAGCGCCCGAAGTTTGGATCACTTGAACGTGAGGAGTTCGAGGCCAAGCGGGCGTTTGACGAGGGGATGCTGCGACGCGAACCTCGCCGGACGGACGTTGACCATTTCCCTGGTGTCCCTGCTAAGGGTCTTGAGGAACGGCGTAAGGTGCTGACGGAGTTTGCGGACAACATGCGTATCGAGCAGGTCAGCGAGCCCTTGGTAGGTCGTGCGCGGTTCACGGAGACAGGCGAGATCGTGCCTGAATCCACCTTTGCTACTGAGGCCGAGTTGCAAGGCTTCCGGGCCAAGCAGGCCCCGCTGATGCGAGAGTTCGGCACCCAGCCGACAGAGACAGCAGGGCCGCTGTTCCGTGAGTCCGGCGCTCCCCCACGCCAGCCGCCCGCGCCGCCTGCGGAGCCGCCCACGGGGGGCATGCCCCCGCCACGTGAGCCGCCGCCGCCTACAGGCGTGCCGCCGGAGGGGCCACCTCCACCGCCTGAAGATTGGCGCAGTGCTGCCACCAAACTCACCGCTAGCTTGGGAACCCTACGCCGCAACTTTGAAGAGGTAGAGCTATTGCGCGGAGTGGAACGCAAAAAGCGTGTGGCCGAATCCCTCCGGCGACTGAAGACTATAAAGGGTGACCCGGAGGCACGTATCCGGGCCGCCCGTGCCGCGTTCAAGGGTGAGTTCGGCAATGTGGACATCGAAGCCTTGGCTATCAGCGAGGGCGAGGTCAATCTCCTCAAGGATCGGATCATCGAATACGGCTTGGAGACAGGCAAGGCCTACGATGTACAGACAGCCCGCGATGCGCTCGTAAACCTAAGCGCTGGTCTTGGGCCAACACCATCCGAGATCGATCTCTTCGGCGAGATATTCGGAGCGGATTTCGCCAATGCCCTGCGCGCTGCCTCCCGTGGCGGCAAAGGGTCTCCCTTATGGGATTTGGTCTACGAGGCTGCCGTCATACCCAAGTCCTTCTTATCCGCCTTTGATGTCTCCTATCCCTTTCGCCAGGGCATCATGGTCTCCGTCCGTCATCCCAAGGAGTTCCTGGGCAACATCCCTAACATGTTTAGGGCCTTAGTGAAAGAGGAGAATGCCCAAGCGCTACAGAAACTCATCCTGCGGGATGAAACCCCAATGACCTTGCGGGTTCAGGGCAACGATGTATCAGTCACCTTCGGCGACTTGGCAGAACGGATGGCTATCGTGCGTCCTCTGCAAGGAGGACTTACCACGAGCGAAGAGGGCTTCCTTTCTCGCTTAGCCATGAAGGTACCGGGGATTAGAGCCTCGGCCCGGGCCTTCATCGTCTATGGCAATAAGCTGCGGGGAGACCTAGCGAAGTATTGGTTGGGGCACTGGGCTAAGACTGGCACCGAGATCACACCGGAACGGGTCATTGCCCTCGGTAATCTCCTGAACCGACTTACAGGTAGAGGAACCATCGGCAAGGGGGCGGCTGCGCAACGCCTCACGGAGATATTGCAAGCGACCTGGTGGGCACCCCAATATCGACTGGCTGGCCCCCAAGCCATGCTTCAGGTTTTCCACCGTGACCCTGCTATTCGGCGAATCGCTGCCGAGAACCTTGTCACCTTCGTGGCCGGCGGGGTCGGCATCCTGGGCCTGCTTAAGTTGACGGGTGCTGCCGATGTCGAACTTGACCCCCGCTCCAGCGACTTCGGCAAAATCCGCATTGGGAACACTCGCCTCAACTTTTGGGGTACCCAACAGCTCCTTGTCCGTTCCATTGCCCAGCTTGCTACAGGTGAACGGAAGGGAGTCTTTGGAGTCGCTCCCATTGAACGTAAGGATATTCTGCTACGTTACTTTCGCTCTGGCCTTGCCCCTGAGTGGTCCCTGGCCTGGGATTTCTACCAGGGTCGTAACTATTTGGGCGAGGGCCTGGGCTGGAGGGAACTATTGGAACGTCAGGGTGAGATTACCGAAGGTGAGGCTTTCAACCGGCTTGTCCCACTCGCTTGGCAGGATATCGTGCAGGCCGTGAAGGAACAAGGCGTGAAGGGCATCGCTGTCGCTCCTTTTGCCCTCCTGGGCACTGGCGTCCAGACCTACCGCCAGCCCAGCGAAGAGCTTAAACGTGCCTTTGAGGCCAAGTTTCAGCGGCCCTTCAACCCAGAGGTAGACTATACCATCGCCGAGAATGACCCAGAACTCAAGCCGTTGCTGGAGGAGGTACAAACTACTGGCCTTGAACGCCAGGTGCCCGGGGCTGTGCGGGCTGAGGAGACACGCCAGACGCGCCTCCAGATCGAACAGAACTTGAAGTTGCCCGAGCTGGCCCAGCAGTTCGCATCAGGTAATACGAAGATAGGCCCTGCGCTAATCGATCAATATGCGGAATATCTTGACCAGATGTCGGGCGCCTTCGTCCGTTCGCGCATTGGCTTGGAGGAAAGGGAAAGGAAAACTCCTGTTGGCCGTGACCTTCTAGCCTGGCAGGAGATAGATAAGAATGACCCCAAATACTTCAACACGGTAACAGGTGAAAGGGACTGGGAGACATACCGGAGAGATAAAGACGCGGCTTTTGCCAAGCTGCCCCAGGAACTTCAGGATGCCTATAACAACCTAATACGCTCCGAAGACCTCGATGTTCAGCGCATCGAGCCCATCATCGAGCAGGTCTGGGACCTACGCCGCGAGCTATACGACAAGCCCCGCTACCAGGGGCTGAGCGCCGAGCAGGGCGAGACGCTATCCGACTTCCTGGACGAAGTGCGCGACCGGCGGCTACAGTTAGCACGCGAAAAAGGCCAAGGTTATGTGGAAGCTAAACCCTTCGAGGCTGACATCGTTGAGTTAGCCAAGGAGAAGGGTGCTCCTACCGCCTTCGTGCAGTGGGCCATCGCTGTGCACCGCAGGCCAGAGGCGTTCCGCAATCCCGACTACCTCAGCTTCCTCATGGACAACGAGAGCGACCTGGCACGGTTCTTCCCTGAACTCTACGACTCACAGTATATCCAGTCGGCCCTTGGCCAGCGAGAGCGCGAACTAGTGCCGGCGTATTAAGGAGGAAGACTCATGGAGCAGTGTCCAGTTTGCGAGGGCAGCGGCCAGGTGGAGTCGAGCGAAGAGACGCTGAGGATCCTCATGAAAACTGCCCAGCTGATCTGGTTTAAGCAACGAGAACATGCCTATCCACTAGGCGAGACCAACACCGTGGACACCACGAAATATGTAGCGGACGTTCCCGACAGCTTCAGCGAGGACTGGAGCAGTACAACTGCCGCCATCTACGACGACGTAGGAGACGCCCAGACGGACTTGAATATGCCACTTTGGGTCATCTTTCACTAACGGCCACTCGGCGGCCCGTAAGGGCGACTGCCGAGAGGCTAGCCTTGCCAGGGGGCCCGCAGAGATGCGGGCCTTCAGGCTTTCTAAAGGAGGCAGATAGCACATGGCAGAAGTAGAGACCCCGACCACGACTGACGTAGACCCTACGCCAGCCGAGCCGGAGCCAACCACACCTGCGGCTGAACCTGCACCTGAGCCAGCGCCAGAGGCACCACCGCCGCCGCCCTGGGCGAACGTTCAGGGCACCGACTGGGAGGACTTGCTTGACCATGAGGAGTTCGCCCCAGTCCTGGCCAAGCGTGAGGAGCGGATCAAGGCGACCCTACACGACGAACTCGGTGCTGTCTATGCAAAGAACTTCGAAACTGCTACCTCTAGCTGGGCCGGCACCCAAGGGGCTCAAACGATGGCAGGCTACCTCGGGAGCATTGCTCAGAAGATAGAGAGCGGTGAGTACGAGGGTGCCGAAAAGCTCCTCGACAAGCTGGACGCTGTAGCCACCCCTTATCTTAGGCTGGCTGAAGGCGTCAGCAAGCAAAGAGGTGGAATGGAACTGCGTGACACCATCATGGGCCACCTCAAGGCTGAACTCATCGGCCACAAGGAACGGGAAGCCTTTGAGGACGACCTGAAGGGGCCTATCGGACAGTCCTGGCCCGAAACCATCAAGGCCTGGAAGAATCGAGCCATCGAAGGCGCCCTCGCCGCCGATAAGAAGAAGACGGACAAGTTGGCAATGGACGCGGCAAGGGCTGAACTGGCAGCCAAGACGCGTGACGCGCAGGGGCCAGCGCCGGGCGTGCCCGCGGGCGGTGGTGGCGGTGGAGCCCCAGTAGACCCTGATAGCATCCCCACCAATACCTGGATCACACTGCCAATGGAGCAGCGGGAGGAGATCAAGTCTCGCTGGGCCGAGCACGTGATCAATCAACTACGTTAGTGCCCTGGATACGTCAGGGAGAGTGCCCGCCTGAACGCTGCCAGGGGCGTTGCTGTGAACACGTGGGGGTCTGGTTTGGGGACAACGCTCTGGCCTTTATCGAGGTTATGAGGGCCAGGGGAGTCCAGGTACTAGAGGATAAACGCGACCCTTCGACAGGCTCAGGGCAGGCTCTCCTGGGGACCAACCGCTACCTGGTGAAGTTCCCGCAGCGCTGCCAGCACCTGACGAAAGAGGGACTATGCGGCATCTACGGCAAGCCGGAGCGACCACAGTTCTGCTCCGATTGGCCGCAGGAGCCGGCACAAACGATTAACGACGAATACTGCGGCTTTAGCTTCGTGTGGGTCGCAGAAGGAAAGGAGCAATAAGTTGGGCTCAACATCCTTGACCTCGACTACTGGCGCGGTGATGAACCCCGCCATCACATCCAAAGAGATAATCGACATCCGCGAGGCCAACCTGGGCTTCGAGGCCACCGTCTCGCGTAAGTACTACGACGAGGCACGGGTGGGCACTACCATCCGCTGGACGATCATCACCGCCCGCACGGCATCCACCAAGTCTGAGGGCAACAGCGGCAACGACATCACCTACGTCGCCGACACCGAGACCTCGGTTACCCTCACCATCAACCAGCACCAGTACGCGGCCTTCGAGCTTGAGGAGTTCGAGGAGTCTCTGTCCATCATCGACCAGCAGAAGGTCTACACCCGACGCTGTGTCTACGCCGTGAACCTGGCCATTGACGACACGCTGGCAGCCCTGCCCGATGACTTCACCCAGATCGTGGGCACCCTAGCCGTCGATCTCACGGATGACGATGTACGACGGGCAGTTCAATACCTCGATGACGCCATTACGCCCGGTGAGGACCGTTTCTTTGCAATAGCGCCGGCCACCAAGAACTCCATGCTCGCCATCGACCGCTACGCCTCCTCGGACTTCAACCGTGGCGGCGGAGCCAACATCGTCAAGGGAGAGTTCGGCAACATCTACGGACTGCGAACGTGGATGAGCACTAACATTGAGGGCACCAACGCCGCCGGCCACGACAACGGCATCTACCAGCGGGACGCCATCGCCCTGGGCATGAGGATGCAGCCTCGCACGCGCACCTTCGACGACATCAACAACCTCTCCACGCAGGTAGCGGTTAGCGCTATCTGGGGCGTGATCGAGACTAGGGACGATCACGGAGTTTTTGCCAGGGGAGCTTAGTAAGGAGGCTTTATGACAGCGAAGGCCAAGACTTCAGAGCCGCCTGAGCCCCGTTCGGAACGCGGACGGAGACGAAGGCAAACCGGGGCCAGCCAGCTCACCCCGTTACAGGAGATACGCTGGCGCAGCCCCGGCGTTAACGGCCCCTGGGCCTACTACCTGCGGCCCGATGGAGCCACCATCCGGGATGCCCTCATCCTCTACCCTAACGGGGCGCAGTTGCCCCGGAGCGAGGATGAAAAGGGCCGTTACAGCGAGAACGCCGAGTACTACCAGCGCCGCCAGGCCCGTAAAGGATTTCAGTATCTCGGTCCGACCCTGACGCCAGAGGGCGTACGCCTGCTGATTGAGACCATCAGCAGGAACCGCGAGGACGAGGTGCTAGACCTGGAGGACCAGATCGGCGAGTGCGACTACACCATCCAGAACTCCGACCGGCCCGAGGTCAGGGACAACCAACGCAAACGCAGGGACCAGTTGCGGGCTCGCCTGGAACGAGTGTCGCAGGAACTGGATGCCGAAGCACTCTCCGCCGAGCTTACAGAGATCGCCCGCGCCCAGCGCCTGGCCCGCGTTGACCCCAAGGTTCTGGAGGTAATGCGGGAGATGGTGGGCGAGGTCAACGACCGCTTGATGAATACCATCGCCCAGGTCAGCAACCGTGGCCGGTCTCCTGTCGGGGTGGACATGGGCGAGGACCCGGCCATGCACCAAGGAAAGGCGCACATCGAGTGAAGATCATCCCCCGCGCTCTGCCTGGTGGACAAAGGCGCCGTCTGCCCTGGAGCGATACGGCGCGGGGCCTCCGGGTGCCGCTCCTGTCCGACGGCGACCTGCATGAAGGGTATATCGAGGTGCCCAAACGCCTGGTAAGGGCACCAGAGCACTCCAACGCCGCCCTGGAGTTCAATCGCCTCGTAGGTGAAAGGCTCCAGAGTTGGATTGACTGGAAGGCGAAGAAGGGCTGGGAGATAGTCGGGGTGCCTAAAGTCAGTGGACCCTGCGATCCGCCGGTCGAACGGACGGGCATGGAGCCCCAGACAGAGGACAAGTGGTACTGGGTCAAGGCCCGCTTTCGGCGGGTCATTCCCCAGTTCGTCCTGCTCGACGACTTCCTGGAGATCAGGGACCAGGCAATACGTTACGGCGTGGACTTGAACGCGCCTAAGCCAGCGTCTACTCCACTTCCTGAATCGGTGGATGAGATTACCGACTCGGACCCGCCACATGACCCGCTCAAGTTCGCAGAGGAGCGGCGCCAGCGGCTGGGCCTGAAGCGTAAGGATTTGCTGATCGGGAAGGTGGACGAGCCGCTTAGCCTACCGGGAGGAGCCCCGGACGAGGAAAGGAGAAACTAAATGCCTGCCGTAGACTTCCTGCCACGGAGACTCTACAACGCATTCTCAAGGGCAGGGTTTCCCAGTGAGCCTATGAAGGGATTGCTTGCCCTGTTGGGTAACCCTGAATATGTCTCGTTTTGGGACGACCACATAGGTACCCGATCTGGTACCTGGCCAGCGGGCACACCCTACGCCGCTACAGTAGGGACAGGCACCGAGGTCATCGGCATAAGCCAGGCAGTGGGCGGAGTAATGCGGCTCACGACTGGCGCTGCCGGCAGCGACACAGCGGGCCAGGGTTTAGGGCTGAACTGGTCGGGTGATCGTGGCTTCTACTTCATCGCCCGGATGAAGACGGTGACGCGGATCACCAACGTCAAGTTCGAGATCGGCATGACCGACGCTGTGAACGACGATGGTGCCGTACTGGTGAAAGCTACGCCAACCTTCACCGCCACCGACTGCGCCCTATTTGTGCTCGATAGGACAGATGACGCCGAAGTTACCTTCGTCTCTAACGGTGGCACCACCGACGCTAATGCTGATGCCACCGACTTCGACATCGCCAACGATACCTACTTCGTAGTCGAGATCGTCGGAAAGGGTCCCACCGATACGACTGGCGATAACGTTGCTGGCTACATCAACGGGCAACTAATCGGATCGGGGAATATCGACGGCGCGAATCCTCTGACACCCTGGGTCTACGTCGAAGACCTTGCGCAGAGCGCCGCCACGTCCATCGATGTCGATTACTGGGGCTGTGTTGGTCCCAGAGTCGCGCAATGGGGCGTGACAACCTAGCCTTTTCGCACCAACCGAGAAAGGAGTAAAGCGAAATGCCACTAAATGACATTGCACGAGTAGTCTCTGCACCACGGGGCCTGACTGTAGGTGGTGATACGACCGCCATGGTGGACCCATCCGGCGCCCTGGTGGTCATAAATTTCTTCGCTAAGGCTATCCTGGATGGCAGAGGGTTCCAGGTCAGGGCAGGAACCATCACAACGCCACTTGTTGGTGATGTAGTCATTACCGATAGCGCAGCGGAGTTCTGCGTGGACTGCGTTGTAGGTCACGTGATAATGCCCGTGGATCAAATCATCAGCATCCGGCTATCTACTGGAACCCTACACGAGTACGCCACCAAGTCGGTAGCAACCGTGTCAAGTGCCGGGACTGCCTTCATCCCGCTGCCATTACTTTCAGGAGGGGCAGCGGCCGTCACTACTGCCCGCGTCCAAGCGGCAGGAGCCGTCACAGTAACCGCTGAACTAGCTACGACAACGCTTCGCCATTGGTCATGGTCAAACCCCGCTGCGGGTTTTACCGCGGCACTTCCTGGCGACCAGCATCAGGAATGGCACCCTCTCCACCCGCCAGTATTGCGGGGGGCTCGGTGTCTCTACACGCAGATCGCCGCTACAGGCACTGGCCCTAGCTACTACGCCAACCTGGATTACTTGGAGTTCACCACTGCCCAACTAGGAATCTAGGCCATGAACAGCTTCGTCAACCTAGACGTATCGAACAAGCTGTCTCTGGGCTCCTGGGGCACGGTCACCCAGATCACATCGATCACGACAGGCGTTACGCTCAACACGAAGCGCGGCGCGATCACGACTTTTGATCCTGCATTGGCCGCCGCTGCCGAGCAAGAATTCGTCGTGACGAACAGCGAATGTCACTCAGGCGATGTGGTGATCGTCTCCGTGGCCTCCGGGCCTGCCGATAACGAGCACGTCATGGCCTTCGTGTCCAGCGTGGCGGAAGGCTCATTCTCTATCGTTCTGTCCAACCTGGCCACCACCAACCAGGCTGATGGAGCGATGGTGATCAACTTCACGATCCTCTAGCTTTCGCACCAACCGAGAAAGGAGAAACGAAGATGCCACTATTTGAGGTAAGAAGGGGCCTGGGAGCAGGCTTCGGCAGCAACGGCACGCCCGCTGCCAGGCTCACCACGATGGGGGAACTGGTAACAGTGGACTTCATTACTGCTGCCTTGCTGGACGGGCGTGGCTATCAGGTCAGGGCCGGGACGATTGTTACCGGCCTTGCCGCTGATACGCCGCTTGCCGACACGGCGGCAGAGATGTGCGCAGATGCAGTTGCAGGGACAACGATCATCCCTGTGCATTTCGGCATCGCTGTCACTGGCGTTGCCACCGCAACCACCCTACAGATCGCGGTAAAGGCTGTTGGGACAGTCTCCAGCGCGGGTACGGCCTTCACGCCCCTACCCTTGAAGCAGGACGGGGCCGCTGCTGTCAGTACCGCGCGGGTACAGGCTACGGGCGCCGTCACGGTAACAGCGGAGTTAGCGACTACGACTCGGCGGCTGTTCGAGTTCACGGACGTAACCACCCAAACGCCGACCACCATCGGCAACGCCCAGGCACTCGTGACCGTTGCTGGAAGCGCCGCCGACTTTCGCTACATCGGCGTGGGGCCTGTCTGTGTCTATGTACAGGTCGCGTCTACTACGGCCCAAACGCTGTACTACGCGACGCTGGACTACCTGGAGTTTCCAACGTTGCTTGTGAACCCTAGCTAGAGATGCCCATCCTAGCCTTTCGCTGTAGCGAAGGGCACCTGACGGAGAAGCTGGTTCGGAGTCAGGACTTGCAGGAGATACCCTGCGGGACCTGCTCCGGGCCAGCCTCACGTCAGAGTGTCTACCGCGTGGCTGTTACGGGCTTTGCCCGCGTGCCCGTAGACCAGCGGGAGATACGGATGGGTGCCTTTAACGAGGCCAGCGCCGAGCTGGCCTACAAGCACGAGCGGGCCGAGAACGACGCGGGCAGACCGCTGCCCACGCCTCCGCTGTGGCAGACAGCCAAACGTAAGGCGCGGAGGCTACAGCAGATGGGCGTCAAGGATAGCGCGGACTTGGAATGAGGTGAAACATGGTTCAAGAAGGTAACATCCTCCTGGATTCCCATGGGGATGGAGTCATTCACAAGATGGACTTCCCCGTGGGCAACCGTCAGCACGGCCAGTTAGTACAGATCGACCGGGCCAACGAGCCCATCCCGATCAGCCCGCCCGCCCTGGCCCCGACCTATCGAGCGTCTTTCAGTATCGCCGCCGTCTCCGGCGACTCGGTGGTGATCTTCAGCCGCGACGACAAGGTGATAAAAGTCACTGAGATCGCCATCGCCAAGCCTTCCGTGACCGAGACGGTACTGATTACCAAACGCTCCACCTACGATACGGGCGGCACCTCGACGCTGGCGACCATCGGGGCCAGCGACAGCAACGATGAGCAGACGACAACGGTGGTGCGCCTCTACACAGCGGCGCCCACGCTAGGCACCGCGATAGCGACCATCGCCCGCTGCGTGGTGAACACGACTGATCTTCTGGTCTTCGACTTTACTTTACCAGGACGGAAGCCGCCGACGCTGAGGAACACGGCTGAGTGTCTTGCCATCAACGTGGACGCCACCGGCACTTTGCCTGGCTGGATCGAGTGGACGGAGGAGGCGCTATGAGCACGAACCTGGGTGGCTCTCCGCAAACTCAATTAGCCAGGAAGACATCAGCGCTGGACGGCGCTGCCAACAACGGCCAGTTGGCGGCGCCGACGATCACCCTCTTCACGGTGACAGGGGAGGTATTGATCGCTGCCCTGACCGCAACCTGCACTGAGACGCACGTCTCCGCCGGAGCTGGCACGCTGGCGCTGGGAATAACAGGCAACACGGCCTTCTTCATCGCAGCAACCGTGGCAACGACCATTGCAGCGGGGGAGTACTGGATTGACGCGACTCCGACCGAGGTAAATGCCGCCTTGGTACCTGCCGGGTTCAAGGACGTCTGGTGCACGGATAGTATCATCGCCACGGTCGCGGTCGGCGACATCACCGATGGGACGATCCGCTACGACTGCTACTGGCTCCCCCTGAGCGCCGACGGGAACGTGGTGGCGGCGTAATGGCCCTAGCCGGAGTTCTCTTTAACACCGTGGGCCTGATTAATCCCACTCTCGCCGACCGTGCAATCTATAAGTGGACGAGTACGGCTACGGTAAAGTAGATGGCTGACAGCACCATTGCCCTCGACGAACCCACGACGATAGATAAGCGCCTCGATACCGAGTCGCTTACCGTCGGCGTCAATACGGTCGAGCGCGAACGTATCCAGGTAGCAGGCGCGGCTGCCCTGGAGATCGCCGCTGTTAAAGATGCGGACCCGGCCGCCACCCTCTACGGCTTGGTGGTGCGCCCCATCATCGAGGCTGCCGCAGGCGCCATCTACACCCGCATCACCGACGGCACCGACACGATGCTCGTCTCGGCAGCGGGCAACGCCCAGATCGAGGTGGCAATCGCGCTTCCAGCAGGCGCGGCCAACATCGGCGATGTCGATGTCTTAACCCTTCCGGCTTTGGTGGCTGGAACGGCAAACATTGGCGATGTGGACGTGCTTACCATCGCTGCCGGTGACACTAACATCGGCAACGTCGATATCGTCACCATCTCAGAAGTTGCAGACGGCGACCTGCCCGCGGCGGCAGCGGACGGCGCGGCAGTACGGGCCTGGTTCGACCGCCATGGTCAGCTCCATGTACGTACTGGTGCTCAAAGCGCAGCCGCTAATGCCTGGGAGCTGGACGAGGCTCCTGCGGCCAACACCCAGGCAACAGAGACGAGAACGGCGGGAGCGGCAGGCGTGCGCCATGTAGCGACGGGTATCCAGGCGTTCATTGGCGCAAATGGGACTGCTCCGACGGCGGCTCAGCTCGATGTGGTCCTTCGCGATGGCGCCGCCGGTGCAGGAACGATCATCTGGGAGGGCGTGCTGTCAATCCCTGCAACGGCAGGGGCGGTCAATGGTCTAGTCCTTACTGGCCTATGGATACCGGGCACAGCCGCAACGGCTATGACCCTGGAATTCGGAGCCGCTGGCGGAGCCCAGACCTTCGAGGCCATCGACCTACAGGGCGTGGATATCACTGAATGATCGAATTCACTATCCACGAAATCGATGCGACAAGACGGCGTGTCACGGTTACTTTCCATCTAGATACGCCTATACGAGTGCGAGCAAAAGCCCTAGAAGGCGACTGGATTTACGAAGACCGCATGGAGCAGCGCTCGAACGTCCGTGGCTTGGACTGTGATTGGACGGACGAGCAGGACATCGTGCGGGCGATACGGGAGTACGCCCAAACCAACTACACACTGAAGCCAAGGCCGACCTACGGCATCGTGGGCAAGAGGTTCCAGGTATGAGGTGGAAAATCTATTATGCCGACGGTTCTACCTTTAGTTGGAGCAATGGCTCTTGGGAGCAAGCGCCCAGATGGGCTGTGCTGTTCCTCCTGACTGAAGACCGCCAACACGGGCGTTATGTGGACTTCGGCCACGACTTCTACATCTGGTGGCCAGGGGCCGAGAAACCATGGGGCGTGGACATGATTGGTCTCATCGATTACTTGCGCCAGACTGAAGACGAGCAAGCTCATCTGCGTTTATGTGAGATCGACTGGGAGCGCCTTCCAGGTGTAAAGTATGGGCGTCTCATCGGGCGGGCAGAGTTCGAGAAGATGCATACCTTGGCTAACAATGACCCCGACTTCCCAGCGCGCACCGCCTACCAACCGGAGGAGGCAACGTGAGGTGTGATTTTTCACACCCTGGCCTCGGGTTCATCCTCCAGCCCGATGGTTCTATCCTGCTGCCCGATGGCCGTATCCTGCCGCCTATCGCTGGCGGCGGCGGTGCTCCTGCCTACGACCAAGACGCCTTTCGAGGCCGCAACGACGACGGCAGCGAGACGACTGCTACCTGGATTGCCGCTGCTAACACCAACTGGACGCAGGACATCGATGTCAATGCCAACTTTCGCGTCCGCTTCGTCATCCAGGAAACCAAAGGCAACGCTCCTGGTGCTCAGACTCTTATCCTAATGTACTCCTACAAGGGTGGTGCCTATACCCAAGTAACCACCACCTCCTCCGTCATACGCTCGGTGTTATCGGCCAACTTTGTTGATGGCGCGGACTGTACCCAGCAGGTTGGTGTCGGCACCTTCGAGGCCGATAACAACGGCATGGATGAAGACCAGACCATCACCACCAGTGCGGGCTGGGCGGGCAGTGAGGAGATCGAAGTCGAGTTTATGCTCCAGATTCAGGTCGCCAATGTTGTAGATAACGATACCATCGCACTGCGCGTCTATCTTTCTGGCCCAACAGCATTGGGCACCTATACCAACACGCCCACTATCACAATTCAGGAGATCGTACTGGGTGGCGTGGGAGGAACAATGATGGCTATGATGGGAGTGGGACACTAATGAGAACGACCCTAGCCGAGATCGAAGCCAAGGCCGCCTCCATCGAGGCGAAGACAGTTTCCCTCAAGGCCGACCTGACCGCCCTCTCCGTCGCCATCATCGAGGCGGGACGCAGCCGTGATCTGGAGATGGAGCGCGTCATGGATACCGCCGACGAACTGCGGCGGCAGATTCGCGCTCTGGAAGACCAGCTAGCGGCGACGAAACAGGGCCACGCCGTCGAAATCGCCACCCACGAGAAGGTAGAACGGGAACAGATACAGGAGGCCATCAAGGGCTTCAACCAGTTGAAGGCCCAGGCAGAGGCCACCCAGCAGGCGCTGGCTAAATCCAACGAGGCCGCCGCTAAGGCCGAGCAGCGGATTGAGGGCCTATCCGCGAAGCTACAAGCTGAGCGCCAGGCGCACGAGGACGACCTAGCGGCAGGGGCGACGGCGACCACCAAGAAGATGGAGGAGCTTCAGGCCCTAGCTGACCTGTTGCGAGACCGCCATGATTGGCATGTCGAAGGCGCCACCCAAGCTCACGGCTGGAAGAAGAAGATCGTCTACCAGTGCTCCGGCTGCCCGGCCCGTATCCTGGCCGATAAGGACTTCCTGGCGTGATCCTAACGTGGGAGTTCCGCTTTCCAGCGCTCGGCTATCGGAAGATGTCGGCACCTCGAAAGGGGCAGGCTAAGAAGCGAGCCATCGAGATGGCCAAGGCCCGGCGCGTGGGCGAGCCGCCAGTGGACCGTATCGAGGTGGAGTATGAAAGCCAAGAAGAGACGTTCGTCGTTCGGGGTCTAATAGAGGAAAGGAGCTAAGAAAATGGTCCACAAGTCCAAGTCCAAGAGCAAGCGGGCCTACCCTTCGCGGCCAGGCCATCCCTCGGCCAACCCGCCCAAGGCTAGGGCGCAGGCTGCTATCGCCAAAGGCAAGAGCTTGAAGGCAGCAGGACAGGCAAAGGCTCAGGCCAGCATCGCCAAAGGGGAAGCTCGCAAGGCTGCTAACATCGCCAAAGCGCAGTCTGCTGTCACTAATCGGCCAGCCGCTCCCTCTGGCTTGCTGCGACCCCTTCCAGCACAGGCATCGCCCACCGCCGTCGCCGCTCGGCAGGCGGCGCTCGCTCGCTTCCAGGGTGGGCAAATCGGCATACCGCCGGGACCCATCGAGAATCCACCGGTGCGAGGCAAGCCGCCCAAGAAGCCCGTCGCCTTCGCCAAGGGAGGCAGCGCCAAGAGGGGTAGGAGCCGTGGCCGCTAAGAAGCCCGTAACCCGTGCAGGCCAAAAACGCGTGAGCGCAAAGATCAGCCACCTGCACAAGACGGAGCCGGGGATGCCGCACAAGAAGATGGTGGCGATGGCTCTCAATATGGAGAGGGAGGGCCGTCTGGGGCCAAAGGGCGGCTACAAAAGGAAGACCAAGCATGGCTAAGCTGCTAAAGTGCCCAAGCTGCGGGCATCGCTGCCATTCCTATCCAACAACCTCTCCCTACCCAACATGTGGCCGCTGTGGGGCGCGATTACAGGAAGCAAAAGATGGTTAAGCATAAGAAGGCCCAGGGCAAGAAGCGCAAGGGGCTGAAGCAGCCGGAACTCGTGGGGAAGAAGAAGAGATGAGCGATAAGCTGGCAAAAAGGCCAGCGGCTTATCATGTGTCTTGGCTGGACTCAATAACTTCTCATGGATGGTCGAAATTGTCTGATGCGGAATTAGACTTGCGCTGCGAAACGGTCGGCTTCGTCATCAAGAGGAGCAAGGATGCGCTAGTGCTTACCTCTTCCCTCTGTTGGAGCGCCACCTCGCCGTATGACTGCCCGCAGAGCATCCCTCGCCGGGCAATACTGAAAATGACCAAGCTCACGCTACCTGACAAATGAAACGCCGCCCAACCGTCAAGCAGGCCATCAACCTCGTGATTAAGGCCTACTGGCGCGCGTTCAAGGAGCTAGCAAGGCACTAAAACCAACCGCAGTTTCAATTCGGCCCGCGAATGATACTCGCGGGCTTTTTAGTTGTAAACCATGGCGATTTCAACCAGCCGCTTGAACCTGAAGCTCGATATCCTACGCCGCCTGGGGACTGAGGCCTACTTCCTGGGGCCAGCCGTTACCACCGCAGACGGCACTACCACCACCCTTATCGATACTGTGCGCTTGGCTGTTGCTGCCGGGAACACTGACTACTTCGATGGCCGAATTATCGAAATACTGGAGGCAGCTGTGGGTGGACCTGCCATCAATGAGTTTGCCCGATGTACTGATTTTACTGTGGCATCAGGCACTCTCACTTTTACGCCTGCAATGACCGCCCTCGTCCAAGGTGTGCCAACGACCAATTACACCATATACCCCAAGGGCTACTCGCCCGCTCACCTGCACAACGCCATCACTCGCGTCCTACGTGCCACCGAAGGCCCGCATCTCTGGGCGCCCACCCTCATTACCAACGGCGACATGGACGCGGCGACACTCACTGATTACCCCGCCGTCTCCGGTCCCGGCACTCGCGCCTTTGTGACCACAGCAGCCAATATCATGCCCCTGTTCGGCGAACGGGCGCTGAACCTTGTCAGCACTGCCACTGGCCAGGGCGCGGAGACCCTGAGCGCCTATGTGACTGAGAACGAGCAGCTAAATGTCTTCGTCTATCTTCAGGTCACGGCGGGCGATGTCAGCGTGATCCTACGCGACCAGACAGCTAGTGCCAATGTGGACTCCATCACTGGCATAGACGAGCCGATGTTCACCGAAGTCTTTTTGTCCGCCAGCGCCGCCGACAACATGGAGGAGGCCCGCATCCGCTTCGTGGCGGACACCGTGGCGGCCTCCACCTTCTACATCTCGCCGCCAGTCATACTCCAGTCGGGCCATCGCCGCATCTACACCGCCCCATCCTGGCTCATAGGCGACCAGCAGATCATAGATGTGGGCTATCTTCCCCAGGGCAAGGGCAGCGAGGATTCCGATAGTTTCCTGGCCCTGACCGAGCCGATGCGTAGCCTTACGGGCTTCTCCGTGCTGAGGAACGATCGGGCCGCTACCCCGTTGGCAGTCGAGTTCCGCAGCATGATAGACCGCCCTATCGTCCTGAAGGCGATGCGACCCTTCGCTGATCTGACTACGGATGCCGGAACGACTACCTGCGACCGGAATTATCTCGCCGACAAGGCCACCAGCCTGATCTTCGCCGACAAGGCTACCGAGGCCCTGATGACTGGCGACCCGGGGCAGGCCAGCCGGCTCGTGGCGGCCAGCGCCCAGTATGCGAACAAGGCTAGGGCGGCGGCGGACAGGCTGGTCTACGGGCGGCCTGTGGCTGTGGTGGAGAACCGTCGGGAGTGGAGAGTGTGACCACCCTAAACATCAACGGCCAGGACTACCCGATCCTCCCGACCCGCAGTGGCCTCGGCTACACCGTCCTCCAGTCCGGCCAGGAGCTGGTCGAAACGTTCGACGGCACCTGGGCGCTCGGCTGCGGGTATACCAAAAAGCGCGGCCCTTTCGCCGGCTACTACTACTCGGACGGCTGGGACGCCACCGACCCCGCCTACCTGCGGCTACGCCCCAGCACCTCCAGCCTTACCATCACCGGCTCGCTGGGGCCGACCTACTGGTTCGAGGACGCCAGCGGCGATGGCACCAACTTTCTCTACATGGTGCGGAATAACCAGCGGGTAAAGATCAACACCAGCGCCTTCACCCTGGAGAACGACGGCACCTTCCCCGCCAACAGCGACGTGGGCCATCCCGCCCTCTTTGAAACTAAGCACTACCTGCCCCTAGGCGCCAGCGTGGACTTCCAGGAGCTGACCACGGTGGGCAACCCCACCGTGGCCGATACCTTTGGCAGCGCCGGGGGCTCCATGCGGGCGCTGCATTTCGCCAGCTTCCAGGATAAGGGCACGGCGCGGCTGGCGAGGGGCTACAGCACGAACCTTATAGCGACCGCCGCTACGGCACCCCTTACCGCCGCCAACTGGAGTTCGCCCGGCTTGGAGTGCGGCGATACCTCCCTGGCCATCAGCGACATGGTGAACCACGACGGCCTGCTGCGAGTGGCCAAGCCCGACGGCCTCTACGACTTCGACGGCCTGGCCTTCCAGCAGATACTGCCCGGCCTGATACGCCATGAGGGGCTGTCCGCCGACATCGGCACCGGCACATACCCCTACGGGGCATTGCTGTTCTATCCCTTTCTGGCCGGCGTCCTATGGCGGCTGTTCGGGCAGCGCAAGCGGCCCGTGGGTCCCGATACATTGGAGCAGTTCGCCGACATGTCCAACGTGACCTCGATCCGCCTGGGCCAGCACTACGAGATGGCGGGCCTGGGGGCCTGGCTCCACAACATCTACGGCAACTACTGGGCCGCCGCCTTCATCGAGGAGGACGGGATCAGCCTGCGCTGGCATACCCTTGAGAACCTGGCCAGCCGGGGCATGTACATCGCCTCCGACGGCACCATGTATACCGCTACGGCGACTACGATCTTCAAGCTCGCCCTGGCCGCCGACGGCTCCACCAACACGGCCCTGGGCTCCAATCGGGGAGCGGCCAGCTCGACTTTCGACATCTTCTTCTATAAGTGGGATCACGGGTTGCCCAACGAGCAGAAGCAGCTCACCAAGATCGTGACCCGCACCCTCTCCTTCCCTGGGAGCGCCACCGCCAGCCTACAGCCCCGCATACACCGAGACGAGGGGGCAGCCGAGAACGTGGGCAGCGCCATAACAACGAACACCCTCTCAGAGAATACCTGGACGGCGGGCACCAGCGACCTCTACTACGAGGCGATGCTGAGCCTGCGCCTCACCACGACGGCGGGATACGCGCCTACTACCTCGGACCCCAGGATCATAATGATGCAGGTGCATTCCCGCTCAGCCAGCATCGTGCAATATACCCTGGAGCTGACGCGCGCGCGCTGCCGGGAAGTGAACCTGACCCCCACCTCAGCCCTGGACAACCTGCGCCGCCTGCAGAACCGCCAACTGGTGGCCGTGCGGCAGCCCGGGTACGATGCGACGCATAACATAGAGGTGGTCGATGTGCGAGAGAGCCTGAACGATGGCGGCGACGGATACACCGTAGTCGTCTTGGCCCGCAGGTGGGAAGTGCCCTGATGTCACCCCTACCCTGGCTGGAGGAGCCCCTGGAGAAGCAGGTGCAAATGCTCCGGCAGGACGTTGCCGATCTGGAGGACCAGGTCGAGGAGTTGCGGAAGCGGCTGCCCAGGAACAGGTGGATAGATGTCCTCGACGGGCATATCCATAGAAGCGGCCTTGGCCACATCCACAGCCTAGCAAAAATCTTAATTGAGGACAGGGTGCAGTTAGGGGTACTAAGCTCACGGGGTCGAGATTCCACTTTAGATGGCCTCGGTCTCTATGCAGGATTCACCGAGACATGGGATACCAAAAGTTTCGTCTCTTCCAATAATGTTGGGTGGGCTGTTTCTTACCTCACATCAGCAGTTTCTGGGAACGATGCGGGCATCGAAACAAACCTCTGCCATAGGCTCGAATCTCTCCCCAAAGTACTTCTCGGTATTGGTGTACCCACTGGAACATCCATACGAATGTTCGTAGGTATGTCAGACCAAACACTAGCAACAATGGTAGGAGCAGACAATCCCGCAGGGAATTACGTGGGGTTGCAATTTAGTACACCAAGGGGAGACACGGCCTGGCAATTCGTCGTAAAAGATGGCACAACGCAAACGGTGCGCAGCACCGCCCAGGCCATAGGGGGCATTTATCTAAGAACTATAGTCTCCCAGGACGGCACCAAAATAAATACCGCTTTATTTACTTTCACCGATTTTGTCAAAGTTGCCGAGGAGGACTTTGTAACATCCCTGCCTTCTTCCACTACTGATTTGAGAGTTATCTTCGGCGCTGAGACACAGACGACTGCTGTCCGTGAGATTGATGTTTACCCTTCATATGGAATACAAGGAAAGGGAACCCTGATCACAGTAGGCGGATTGGGCGGTGGCGGCGGCGGCGGCGGAGGCGACCCATTCTAGGAGAATAGAAAGTTGCCAACACTTACTCTTCTCAACATTGTCCAAACTGGCGCAGGTACTCCTACCCATACAGCCGCCGAGGGCACTATCTACTGGGACACCACAAACAACAAGCTGTACGTCAATAACGATGGCGCAACAGCCTGGACAGAGGTAGGAGGTGATAGTGATCCCACCCCTATCATGATCACCCCCGCCAGCCGCAACTGCCTCGGCATCGAAATGGCCGCTTATGCCTTCGCTGCTCCTGCATCTGCGGTTCACCCTGTGGCTAACCTTGCTATCTTCGTCCCTTTCGTCCTCGCCGAGAGCATCACAGTCGTCAAACTCTTTAACATGAACGGCTCCACAGCGGTAAACAACATCGACGTGGGAATTTATGACAGTTCGGGGACACGTCTAGTCTCTAGCGGCTCCACAGTTCAGTCGGGGATTAATGTCATTCAGGAGTTTGACGTGACCGATACGGTCATGGGGCCTGGGCTTTTCTATCTGGCTAAGGCCTCCAATGACCAAGCAACGTCCTTCCGCTGGGTACACCCCTCAGCCACTGCTCCCACGGAGTTCCTCCAGACCTTAGGCATGGCGCAAATGGCGACTGCCTTTCCCCTCCCAGCGACGGCTACCCTTGCGGCCATCGCCCAAAATTACGTTCCCTTAATCGGTCTATCTCGACGGACTCTGGTGACATGAAGGCAGAACAAAGCTGATATGAGGACACGACGCGAAGAACGATTGTTAGCCGAGCCTGAGAACGAGCACGAGGATCGCTTCGCCCGCCTAGAGATAGCGGTAGCCAACCTGCACGACTTCGTGGCCAACCACATCAATACACGGCTCTCTCGCGTCGAGGGCACGCTCTATGTTCTAGTCGCTATCATCGTAGCCGCCATTGGCGCAGCCCTGGGCTACATCTTCACTAATGGTTAGGCTCATCTCCTTCCTCAACCCGCTTTCGCCGGTAGGGGGCGTGCTGGGCCGCCTAGCCGCGCCTTCCCTAGCGGCGGCCTCTGTGCTGCTGGCCGCTCCCTTCTCGCCTGTGGACATCGCAGGCTTCGTGATAGGCGGTGTCGATATCTCCGTCTTCAGTGGACAGATCGACCAAGCCCGCTGGGAGGCCGCGGGAACGGAGGTGGCCGTCGTCGGTGCCTGGCACGGCGGCAGCGCCAACCCCTACGCCGAGTCCAACCTGCGCGACGCCAGGAACGCGGGCAAGATCACGGCCACCTACTGCGTGGTGACAGCCGCCGGGTCGGCGCCAGGCCACATGGACAACTGCCGGGCCGCCGCCGGGGATGAATGGCAGTACCTCAACTTCGTGGCGGTTGATGCCGAAACACCAGGATTGACCGTCAGCCAGATCATCAGCGCTCTACAGCGCGTCCAGGATCTCGGCGGGCGAGCCGTGCTCTACTCCGGCTGCTGGTACGTCAACGGGTACCTTGCGGGCCAGGACTTGACACCTTTGGCGGCTTGGCCCTACTGGAACGCCCATTACGACGGCGATCCCGACGTGGACTACCCCGGCTGCATCCCTGACGCTCCCCTCATGGGTGAGCAGTACGAGGGTTCGGGAACCCGCTGGGGCATTTGGAGCGACATCAACGTCTTCGACGACGTGTTCATTCGCCAGGGCTACCCCTTTGTGGGCGGGCCATCTGCGCCAGCGCCCCTACCCGCGCCGTCCAGCGGCCTGCCCGTGGACAATGTGATCGCCAACGTCCAGTGGGCGACGTCCAACCTGTGCAACTACTGCCTGTACCGACCCGCAGGCAGTTGGGCCATTTACCTCCTCGATGGGGGCGAATGGCATTGGGTCAGCAGCCCAGCCGTCATGGAACGTTTCGGCTGGCGGGCTGAGGATGTAGTAGAGTTGCATCCAGCGGGCTTCCTGGCCTTCCCGATGGGGGAGGCCATACGTTGAACCTCATCTGCTGGCTGCGTGGCCACAAGTGGAAGAACGACGGTCCCTGGAAAGTCTGCCAGCGCTGCCCAAAGCAGGTGATACGCTAGGAGGAGAAATCAATGGAACCTAAGCCCTTTTGGATGTCGAAGACGGTCTGGGTCAACGCTATCGCGGTAGCCTTCCTGGCGTCTCAGCATTATGCCGGTGGCGACTGGCTCCAGGCCGAGGATCAGGTGCTCATCCTGGCCCTGGTGAACTTGGCCCTGCGAGCCCTCACCCGGAGGCCCGTCGATTGGAGCTAGATGGAAGGAACCGTTTGCTGCTCAACCAGCGGCCAGTGCTGTGGCGCTATCAGCCAAGTCGATGAGCAAGCCGAGGAGCGCACACACCACTGGTGGGAGTGGCTGCGACTGCTGGTGACACTCGGCCTCGCTGGCCCCGGAACCCGACGGCTGAGCCGCGAGGAGTGGGAATCGAAAAAGCAAACATGGGACCGCGACCTCAGTGCCCACAATGCGGAGGACACCTCTTCCCCGACGAACTCGGAGTAGCGAAGCTGGCCTGCCTGCAGTGTGGCCGGCGCTGGGAAGAGGCGTTCGGGGCCTTGCTGCCAGCGAGTAGAATGCCCAGCATGGAGGAGGCCGACCTGGCCCGTAGACGACGCGGGCCCAAGGTGTAGAATAGGGGGGGGGTAGGGGGTACCCAAGATGAGTGGTGGTAGTTTCGATTACGCCTATCGCAAGCTCCAAGACTCACGCTCCTTTGAAGATGTAAATGCGGCCTTGCGGGTAATCGAGGTCCTAATGCAAGACGTAGAGTGGGTAGAGAGTTGTGATTCATCATGGGATACAGAAATGGCCGCTAAGTGGTATCAGCTCGTTTACAACCTGTGCGCCAAGGTCAGCGGTAAGTACATTCTTGAAGACTTGAAGTTTCCTGAGCCTCCTACTCATTATCCGCATGGGAAACCCCACTGCCAGTCTTGCGGTTCGGCAGAGGGATTTTGGGATGCTGCCTTTAAGATGAGATGAGCGAGCAGGACTGGGACTGGAAGCAGCTTACGGAAATCCCCGTGGCGACTACGGTTGCCGATGCCCGCTTCGTGCTTGCCTGCTGCTGCCAGTGGATTCCCGACGGCGATGTGGAGATCATCGCCAAGTGGGAGGCCAGCGACTACGACGCGGCCCCCATCCTGCGGCTGGCCAAGAAGATGCTGCCGCTGCTCGTCAGCGAATCCCCGGCCGATATAGCGCAGCCAACATACACCGTCGGCGAGATCAGCTACGTCCTGCACTTCCTGCGAGGCGACGACAGCTACGGCGGCGGCGGCGCGTTCGAGAGGGAGCTGCTGAAGGCGCTGTGGGAGCTGGTGAAGACGGAATGAAGGAGATCGGTAGTCCGATCCTTAAAGACACTGGCTGTAAGGTTGGCCAACACGCTTTCGTTTGTAGTAGCGCCGGTTCATATCCACCGCCTCCGGCTGATGATTATCCATGCCGATGTGGTCTCTACACATGGAAGGAGATAAAAGATGAGAACGCAAACACCCGTGAAGCCTCAGACACCGACCCCGACGCGAGTGAACGACCCCCAGCCTGACCCCTACTTCGACCCGCAGGTGTGGCCGCACAAGATTTGCCCCGCTCAAAGGCGCGATGCCGCCCGATGAGGTTGTTGGGCTTCTGGGGAACATCAGACACGACGGTTAACGCACCTCCGGCTGCTATGTATGGCCAACGCGCTGTGCCCCAGCTTCTTGCCGACGAGATGGCCCTGGCCGCTAGCGCCTGCTGGGTGGCCTGTCGCGCTGGGCGCATCTGGATGGGGGTCCCAGCCGTGACGGCTAAACTCAGCGACGACGAAGCCCGCGCCCTCATCGCCAGCTTTCAGGCGGGCTACATGAAAGAGGTGAACCGCCGCAAGCGCGCCAAGGTATTGGGAGGGAGCGGCCTCGCGCAGTGGCGTTCCCAACCCATCCCCTTTACCTCCATGCCCTTGTACTACCAGCGTGCCCTGGCCTCACGCTTCCTGGCCTGGCGGGCTGAGATACTGGCCGAGAATCCTAACCTGGACTGGGACGAGGAGAAGGGCTATCACTGGTCATACGGTTGGGATAGCGGCCTGGCAGGCATGAAGATAGACGAGGTCTCGCAGTCGGTCTACTGGCGGGGCGAAGATGCTAACTTCAACCCAGTTAGCGCTGCGGGCATTATCTGGCCGAGGACGCCGCTGATATAACAATTTTGTTATAACTTGTGCCCCGCCGCCCTCCGAAGAAACTCCCCACATTCCTGGAGCCGGATGAACTTTCCGCCCTCCTAGAGGCGACACCTAATCCCCTCCACCGGCTCTACTTCCTCTTCTGCGCTCGTATGGGCCTCAGAGCATTTGAGGCGGCCAAGATAATGTGGGCCGACTTCCATTGGCAGGATGGCCAGCCCATGGCCTTACACCTCATAGGGAAAGGTCACAAGGAAGCAATCCTACCAGTTCCTCACTCCGTAATCGCCGCTTTACTTCCTATCCACGATCTCCGTAAAGCCGATTATCTCTTTCCAGGTCGCTCCGATGGTCATATCATTACCCGCACAGCCGCGTTTTGGATGACAGCGGCGGCTAAGAGAGCAAACCTGGCTAAGGCGAAAGGCCACGTTCACGCCCTGCGCCACAGTTTTGCGACGCATCTGCTTTGGGAGGGCGCCAACCTCCGCGACGTGCAGGACCTCATGCGGCATTCTAACCTCTCTACTACAGGCCGCTACTTACATACAAATCCATCGCGGCTCCGCTCTGTGATTGATCTCCTTAGCTGATATAATATAGGCGGCGGTGCCGCCGAAGACGGCCCGCCGCCTAGCACCGAGAAAGGAGACTTCCCGATGCACCCTCAGTCTAACGCGCAAACCCCATCAATAACAGATCTCGCCTGGGCCGCTGGTTTTATTGATGGCGAAGGTTGCATCCGACTTGCTCGCTATTTGCAACGCCGTTCTCGAAACCAAAAGGCGGGGCCTGGCTATCATATCTGCCTTTTAGCAGTTAACCGTAACATAGATGCTCTCAGGTTACTTCAATCTATGTTCGGCGGTACGATCCGGAAAAAGGTCGTAGCTAAAGGCTATAACCAAACTTGGCAATGGGAATGCTGGTCCAGTACTGCTTATAACGCCATGCGACTCCTCAGACCATTCTTTGTAATTAAACATCCTCACGCTGATCTTGTCTTTGAATTCCAAGAGCGGGCTGTGCGCAAGATTAATCTAGGTAGAGTACCGCTAACCGAAACAGAGGTAAGTCTAAGGGATTCATACTGGCGAAAATTAAAGACCCTCAATGGCCGAGGTGCCCGCATACCCTAGAGAGACTGGCGCAGGCCGTGGATGCGATTTAGTCCACATCCCCTCCTACAAACCCCTTCTCCCTCGCCCATGCCAGCGCCCGCTGGTCCATGGCGCCGTTCTCGATAGCCTCCTCCAAGCCGCCTTTATGCAGGCGGCCCTCTCCGTCAGTCCAGCTTTTCTCCGCCCATAATACCCCTAACCACTCCCAGGCACTATTTAGTTCTCGCCGCAAAGCCGTCTCCTCATAGCCCCCGCCCTCCTCTATAAGCAGCCTCACCGCTCGCTTCTTCGACTGCCCCCTGTGCGTGGGCACATTCCCCTTCGCCAAGCCTACGTCCTCCACTGCCGCATCCACGCAGGCCAGCCGTATCACCTCGGCCCAGCGCCAATTATACGTCGCCAGCTTGGGCAGCGCCTCCCGCATCTGCTGCGTGCGCCGCTTGCGCCACTCAGCCCTGTCGATGTAGCGAGTGAAGGCTGGACGTGGGTAGAGCTGGGATCGCTGATCATAGAGCCCTGGCCTAACAATGGAAGTAGAGCCTATCGTGGGCAGCTCTTCTTCCCCTCGCCGTCGCAGTACATGCCACTGGGCATGGCACATCTGGCCCAGAGAGCCGAAGCTGTGGATGCCCTGGCCCAGCTTCATGCGCCCTCCGGCGGCACCGGTTTCTCGCGCATGATACGATTGATCTCCTCAAGCCCCTCAAGTCGCGTCTCTGGGTCCGCCAGTAAGCGTTCTAGCTCAGCGACCTCAAGGTCGTCGAACATGCCTTGCAGGGCAGCCTTCACCTCTGGGCGCAAAAAGCTCCACACGGGAAAGCGAGTATGCTGAGATAGCGGCTCTGCCATGCTCATATAGAAAAGGGCCTCGCTTCTTTCAAAGCGAAGCCCCGGTAGTCCGGTAGCGGGAAGTTAGATCAGGACGTGTCTTGCTCTTGCGGGTTGATGAAGTGGCTCCCCCGGCGCCGCAGCCAGACGTTTACCTGCTCGGCGGTCCTCATGGTCTCGCCAGGGTCCACCTGCTTGGGGATGCCGTCCTGGGCCGTAATGATGAAGTCACCCCAGCTTCTGTCCGCGAACCAGGCCCTGAGCGCCGCGAACACCATGTCCTGCGTGATGGGTGTCCCTAGATGGTTGGGCAAGCTAGATATGATTATACACCCAAAATAGATAGGGGTATAATGGAGGCTCAGGCCCCCCTAGGTGCAGGTCTCGCGCCGGTCGATGGGGGGATGAGACCCAGGATCGCCGCCCAACTAGCTGGCGGCGGTTCTGTTATGATAGAGGCGAGCGTTCATCCCGACGGGGATGCAGAAGAGGACCGAGGGCTCCGCGGCCTGCCCTCGGTCTTCTTCTCCGACTTGGTGTGGAGTCGGTAATCACCTCCCACTTTATTTTTCCCTAGGCTAATAGTTGTAAAACTTTTCGATATATTCGTGCCCCTACCCCCTTGACACCCTTCCATTTAGGTATAAGCTGGGATTATGACACATGATCCCGTCCGAGATTTCCACCTCCGGCTCGACCCCGAAACAGCGGCTGCCCTTTTACTACACGCAAAGGGGGAACAGCGAACAGTTGTGAACATGGTAAAGGTCATCGTCACTGCGTGGCTGCACGAGCAAGAGAAGGAGACCACTGGTGGCTAGCCTAGCTTGTGGTCATCCGACAGAGGCGCAACGGCAGAAAGGCAGTTGCGGGATATGTGCGCGGAATCGACGCCTAGCTTGGCAATGTGAATATAGCCAGCGGCCAGAAGTCAAGGAGCGCGTGCGGGAGCGTATGCGGGCCTATTATCAGCGGCCAGAAGTCAGGGAGCGTAAGCGGGCCTATTATCAGCGGCCAGAAGTCAGGGAGCGTATGCGGGCCTACCGCCAGCGGCCACGGGTCCACCTCCGGCTCGACCCCGAAACAGCGGCTGCCCTTTTACTACACGCAAAGGGGGAACAGCGAACAGTTGTGAACATGGTAAAGGTCATCGTCACTGCGTGGCTGCACGAGCAAGAGAAGGAGACGGCGGGTGTCTGACTACGTGGCGAAGCGGAAGCCCCTGGACGACGACTACGAGACGAAGCGGAAGCCCCTGGCCGACGACTACTACGCGAAGCGGAAGGCCCTGACGGACGACTACGAGACGAAGCGGAAGGCCCTGGACGACGACTACGAGACGAAGCGGAAGCCCCTGGACGACGACTACTACGCGAAGCGGAAGCCCCTGAAGGACGACTACTACGCGAAGTGCAAGGCCCTGGACGACGACTACTACGCGAAGCGGAAGCCCCTGAAGGACGACTACTACGCGAAGTGCAAGGCCCTGCGCGACGACTACTTGGCGAAGCGGAAGCCCCTGGACGACGACTACGAGACGAAGCGGAAGGCCCTGACGGAGGAAGCCAGTGTCTAACATCGACATGGCTCCCCTCGATCTCAGGGCCTGGTCCCACTGGAGTCGTCGTGTCATCACGGTAGGCCACTTCCCCTACAAGCCGCTGTGCAGGAACTGCCGACGCCATGCAATCTCGGATCGCTTCACCCGGTCTGGCCTATGTCGGCCCTGTCGCCGCGATGCCTATATGATGGCCTACAACCGCCACCCACAGGTGAAGGCACGAAAGCGGGCCTGGGACCGCGAACAGCGCGTGCGGGAGAAGGAGACAGCCGGTGCCCGCTAAGCTGCAGCCGCTGGGCAGGTGCGAGGCGCTGGTGAGACGACAGTTTTACTGGCAGTCCCCTCCCCGTTATAGCGGCTGCCTGAACAACGCCTACCACCGCAAGACCATCGGCTTTCAGCTATACGCGCTGTGCGGCCAGCACGCCCGGATGCCGAGCGAGCGGCTGCGGCTGGTGGAGCCTGCCCATGCCGGTGGAGGAGCGAGCGGGGTTGCTAGGACGGTCGCCCCGCCTGCCGGGACTGCCGGGCTTCGTTCCTCCACCGACACAAGCGAATTTATAAGGAGCGACCGCCAGTAGCAGCCGCTCCAGAGAGGAGCACGCAGATGAGTCCTGCGAACCCCGACAGCGATTATAGCAGCGCAAGGGATAGTCGCACAGGGCTTCCCATAAGCGCGGAGGAAGTGACGAGACGCCTCCACGACGGAATGGGCAACAAGCCCACCCGCGAGAGCGTTCACAAGGGGACGGACGGCGACGAGCGCTTCGGCTTCACCGAGACGGAGACCGCCGCTCTCAATAGCATCGAGGTAACACGCAACGCCAAGGGCGATTACCAGTGGAGTTGCAAGCGCTACTTCCGGCCCGACGAAAGCTGGCAGGAGGTGCTCAAATGGCATGGGCAAGTTAACGCAGCCTTAAGAGCGATCTTCTGTGCACCGGTACAGGAATTTACCGAGATGCAGCAAAAGCGGTAATGGGGCTTTAGCCATGACCTTCAAAGCCGACGCCGACCAGCGCGAATACGACATCCAGGAGCTGAGGGCCGAACGCGATAGGCTACTCGTATGGTGGAAGGAAGCTCAGACCCAGCGGGACGTGCTGCTGGCGGCGCTAAGGAAACTCTTGCCCTACGAGAACATCCATGGGATGGATTTACCTCGTGTAGAGAGCACATTGCGCGCATTCAGCACTGCCCGCGCTGCCATCGCCAGGGTCGAGGAGGAGAAAGGCATGAGCAAGCAGACAGTCCGATTAACACCAGGACAACTGATGTACAAAATCGATGAGCAGCGAGAGACTATTGAAGTCCTACATATCCGCAACGCCAAGCGGCTGGCGGCGCTGAAGTTGGCTCAGCCCTTGGTGCAATCACTCCTAGACACAGGCCACGTCTATACCTCTTCGGTTAACGTGAGGGAAGCCTTGCAGGCTATTGAGGCCGCCATCGCCAGGGCCGAGGAGGAGAAGGCATGAGTCAACGCGCCATTCTTGCGGCGGAATCTTCAGACCCGCTCATTCTGGACTGCGGTTGCATCCTTACCAACGGGTTTTCGGGTACACATTTCGCCCATTGCCCCGTCTATGAAACCCTGCAAGAGGCTTTGAAACTCTTGCAACAAGCTGAGGGACGCCTTCAGACGCTTATCGCCAGGGCCAAGGGGAACGCATGAGCGCGGGCCTACAGCCGCTGGGCAGGTGCGAGGCGCTGGTGAGACGACAGTTTTACTGGCAGTCCCCTCCCCGTTATAGCGGCTGCCTGAACAACGCCTACCACCGCAAGACCATCGGCTTTCAGCTATACGCGCTGTGCGGCCAGCACGCCCGGATGCCGAGCGAGCGG
>ERZ1292642.199-Hain-H14-01um-R1-199-length-41238-cov-7_pt1 | contig 41238 bp, 66 predicted proteins | sample MGYA00564403_ERZ1292642 | MGnify/ENA primary metagenome ERZ1292642 (study PRJEB36523, sample SAMEA6512643) | groundwater metagenome | collected 2019-01-09 | study: AquaDiva: Metagenomics assemblies of 32 groundwater samples
ATGAAAGATAGAATCTGGAAACCTCTATATGCGATCTGGACTGATAACAATGGATGGGCAAAATCGGTAGACGGTATTATAAGAGCGTTTTTGACGTGGAAAAGAGCCGAAAGGTTCAGAAGATCGCATCAATACAAGTCTTCAGTTGTTAAGGTTATGATCCCATACATGAGCTGGTGTGATGATGCGCCAAAAAGAATGAAGGACGTAAGTGAGATTACAAATTATTGGAACGAACTGCAGTCTCGACGGCAGTTTCAAAGATGAATCATAATCTCCTGCCGATTAAATTTCTAGCACGAACTGGTGATGAAGTAGCATTTGTTATGAAGGCCGCGCTCTCCCATCAAAAGATTGGAAAAAAAATCGAACAGGAGTGTAAAATGGAAACAGTTAAAAAGCAAATAGAGGTTGATAGAACTTTTGATTGGGATTGGGATTACGATGGTGATGAAGACAATGGCGATGTGGAGATTGAGATTTTCCGAAAACGAGACAACGGGACAATCCGACCAATAGCAAAGATAGAAAATGCAGACACAGAAGTGGATTTTCCTATTGCACAACTCATCGCAAATTCTCCGAGGCTTTACAGAGCATGTAAGAACTTGATTAAAAACGCAGAGCTTTTAGGGACAAATCTGCAAGGATCGCTGACAGAAGTAAAAGAGGCGGTTTGGCATGTTGAAAAACATGGATGGTAAAAGATCATGTAACTAATCCAAACCACGATCCGCTGAAAATCGTGGCAACGATAGAAAAAAGAGGATCGGGGCGTGTTTTGTTAACTAATAAGCCAAAAGGAGCAAAATAACATGGTATGTTTAGCGTCGGACGAGCGAACAGGCAGTAAACCGATCTTCACCCAATAAAAAACAAAAGGAGCCATCCAAAAATGGAAACCAAAGAGCAGGTCAAGCAGGAACTTTCAAAACCAAGAGCCATCGATACGGTGCGGACCATGCTGGAGAAGTGCAAGGGGCAGTTGCAGGCGGCGGCTCCAAGAGCGATGAACCTCGACAGGGTGGTTCGACTGTCTTTGACGACACTGGGACGGAATCCCCGGCTCCTTGAGTGCCATCCCGCGACTCTAATTGGCGCGATCATCCAGGTCACACAGCTCGGATTAGACCTGGATTCCGCTACGAATCAGGTGCATCTAGTCCCGTTCAAAAACAATAAAAAGAATAGAATGGAAGTACAGATTATTATTGGTTATAAAGGCCTGGAAACTCTGGCGATGCGCACCGGGCTGGTTAAGCGGATCGTGCCTTTTGCGGTACATGAGGGCGATGATTTCAGCTATCAATACGGGATGAATCCGAAGTTGGAACACACCCCGCTCGGAAAATCCCCGAACCTGACTCACGTTTACGCAATGGTGCACTATGTAAATGGCGACAAGGAGTTCCGGGTTCTGACCAGAGAGCAGGTGGAAAAGCGCCGCGCCCGTTCCATGGCCGCAAATAATGGCCCATGGGTCACGGACTACGAGGCAATGGCTTTAAAGTCGGCTATCCGAGATGTCTGCAAGTGGACACCGAACGCTAACCCGGATGTGGAAAATTTACATCGCGCTATCTCTCTGGATGAAAAGGCGGAAATTATCTTGCCCCAGGATTTAGGGTTACTCTCCGAACCTGAAACCGAAGAACCGACCGCTCCTGAACCTAGTGAACCGGTCAAGATAGAAGCTCCAGCTATGGAATCTAAATCCGAGCTAACCTTGTCTCAACGCTGGGCTGAAGTTCAAAATACCGCGATCATGGCAGGGATTAAGACCGAGCTTCTCTTGAAAACCGCGAACGCCAAAGAAGTGACGAACGCAAATATTAATCAGCTCGAAGCGGTGTTGAATGAAATGGTTGAACAGCAAAAAACAGCCGGAGTATAAGTGCTTCGTGTTTTACTCAAGCTTAAACCGCTTGACCTTAAATTCACATTGCGGATGATCTCGGAATCTCGAGCTGGCTTAGTTTCTGCTAATAAACTAGCGGAAACGCCGGCAGATTTACCGGGAATCCTGGGGAAATTGAAAAAACTAAAAAAAATGGGGTTGATCGAACTTGACCATCAAACGGATATTTTAATGGTGGTGTTCTGCAAGCCCCTAAAAAACTTCGCTGACCACCTCTTTTCCTTCACGGAGACACTCGATTTTACGCTCGCTGAGGCCGATTTGACGGACTCACCCCCCGTAATGAATCATAGCTCCAAGCGCATGGATATGATCGCTGTAGTCGAAGCCTACGCCGCTTTGAAGGGCATCCCTAAAGAAAGCATAGACTCCGAATTTATAGGCCGCCATGCTCGCGGCGCGGTAGCCTTGCTTTCTACCGCCAAATCGGTGGAAAGGGCAAAGCAGGTAATGGGCGAGATAAAAAATAATCTGGAAAAACAAGGACTGGATTGGAGCCTGAACGGAGCCGTAGTAAATAATATGCATAAAACTTTACAGAAAATTGATAAAACAAAAGGCGGGTGGGAGTGGTGAGTGGGATATTCAATAAGTTTTTGGAAGAAGTAATTAGGCCGTGCGCGACCTGCGGGGAAACGAAGGCCATGCCGCGGTTCTCTATGCGGTGCGATCCGTGCGACGCGGCGGAAACAGCGGCTCGGGAACCGGAAGAACAGGCAAGGAATATCGCCGAGCAACGCGTGCGATGGGGCAGGCAAGGCATCCCAAAACGTTTCCTCGGCTTTGAGCTTCAAGAAAAATATGCTGAAGCCGTGAGCCGGTCAGCTATTATCTATGGCGAGGTTGGGACGGGTAAATCTTGTCTTGGCGCACAGATTATGAAAAAGACGAGAGGCAGATTTATTAGCGCGATAGAAATGCTGGATATTATTCAAGAGAATAATAATAAAATATGGGATTTCAAAGATATGAGTTCTCTTTGCATCGACGACTTCACAAAAATAAATTTAACGGGACACCGCGTGGAAAAACTTTTTGATATTTTTGATGACCGTTATAGCAATGACCGCCATACAATACTTGCGACTGATACCCGCCCTTCGGAAATCAAGGACAAGTTCCCAGGTATGACAGGGGAAGCGATTGTGAGCCGTATCGGAGAATGGCTATTAAAGATTCACCTGGAAGAAAAATTTAGATGACTAAAATGCGCTTGCAATGGAAAGGGAAATGGGCGGATGAATTGACTAAAGAAGAATTATTGGAAGCTCTGGAATATGCCTATAATGAATTGCAAGAACTAAGAATTAACTATTCATCCATGCAGAAAAACATATTCAAAAGGAGATAAACTAAATGCCAGCAGAAAGATCAACATTCACAAAGGACGGGAAGACGTATGCAACGCTTACGCTCAAAATTGGCGGAGATAAAAGTAAATTCGGGTTCTCGTTCGGAGCGAGCAAGGCTAGACTTATCCTTGAAAACCTAGAAGCGATTAAACAGTTCGCCGCGGACAATCCTTCGCAAACGAAAGCGGCGGCGGCTCCGGCGGAAGAAACGATGATATTGGAGTAGGGAATGATTACAACGACTGAGAGATTCTTTAAATATATAACACCATCTGTTTCTGGTTGTTGGGATTGGAGCTCATATTTTTACAAAGACGGATATGGGAATTTCTATGCGTATAAAAAATCTTGGCGCGCTCATAGATTCGCCTATGAATTGCTAATAGGGAAAATTCCAAAAGGTCTAGATATAGATCATTTATGCCGGAATCGCGGTTGCGTAAATCCTGATCATCTCGATCCTGTTACAAAATTAGAAAATTGGCGGCGCGGCAAAGCTATTACGGTTAATTATTCTCAGAACACTCATTGCAAAAATGGACATTTGTACAATATTGAAAACACCATAAGAGGATTTAGCAAAAATGGAAGGAAAAGGAGAAACTGCAAGGCTTGCTGTAGAATAGCCGCAAGAAATTACCAGCGTAGAAAAAGAGAAACTACTAAACAATGAAACTTTTTCTCGGGCTCGACCCTTCGCTAACTTCCACGGGCTATTGCGTTCTGGACGAACACGGCGCAACGCTATGGCTCGGCAGGTTTCCAATTTGCAAAGCCAAGGGAGCTTCGCGTCTCTTTGAGCTGGAAGCGCACCTGGACAAGGCTCTGGAAAACCTGGACGGCATCCCCACTCTGGTGGCAATCGAAGGCTATGCGTTCGGTGCATTTGCAGGCCGCGAGCGACTCGGGGAATGGGGAGGAGTATTACGTTTGAATCTTTTCAAAAAGCATATTCCATTTATTGAAATCCCTCCGACCACATTAAAAAAATATGTTACAGGTAAGGGGAATGCAAAAAAGAATCAGATGCTTCTGTCCGTCTATAAGAAGTGGGGAACTAGTTGCAAGACCGACGACGAGGCGGATTCGTACGCGCTTGCGCAATTTATTCGGACAGGGCAAAAACTAAAACCAAACAAGGAGTAATACTCTTGACAAATTCTATTTGTAATGCTATAAGCAATTATTACTATGAATAAAGTAGAATACTCTCACGACCACCTTGCCTTCACTATCCCGAACCATATCTCCGTTAAGCTGGAACAGTTCAACGACAAGATTGAAAACGATACCGGAATTAAATTCGGCCGCAGTTTCGTGGTGCGGATCGCGCTAGAGGAATTGTTTAAGCGCATGGATGCGCCTGGTGTGGTAATGGATCGGAAGCTAGACATTATGCGGGCTAAAATACTCGCGTGATCTGGAACAACGAGCGTAGAAAAGTATCTGAGCTTAAACCCGCCGCGTATAATCCCCGTAAATTATCAGAAAAACAACTCAAAGACCTAACCGAATCCATAGACCGTTTTGATCTGGTTGACCCGCTTGTGATCAATCAGGACGGCACGGTCATCGGCGGGCATCAACGCCTCCGCATTTTGAAAGAAAGAAATGTGGAAGATGTCGACGTCCGCGTCCCCGCCGTATTGATATCTCCCGAGCAAGAGAAAGAATTAAATTTAAGATTAAATAAAAGCGGCGGAGAATTTGATTTTGAATTGTTGTCGGCGTTTGACGAGTCTTTGCTGAAAGAGGTTGGGTTCAGTTCGGCGGAGATAGATAAAATCTTGGAATATATACCAGGAGAGAAGGATGCAGACGCAATTCCTGAGCCCAAGGAATCTATTTGTAAGGCCGGCGATCTGTGGCAACTTGGAGAGCATAGACTATTATGCGGAGATAGCACAAAAAAAGAAGATGTCACAAGATTAATGGGTGGGAAAATTGCAAATTTGGTTTCTACCGATCCGCCTTATTGCGTAAATTATACGGGAGACGATCGACCCGTTAAAGGGAAAGATTGGTCTAATCTATATCATGAAATAAATGTAGAGAATCCTGAAAAGTTTTTAACTGAAGTTTTTGAAAATTGTTTTGAAAATTCTAAAGAAAATGCCGCTGTTTATGTTTGGCATGCCGATAAAACCAAGCAAATATTAATATCGGCATTAGAGAAAAATGGGATATTGATTCATCAGACAATTATTTGGCATAAGCCAAAACCAATCATAGGGTACTCTATATATCCTAGGCAATTCGAGCCCTGCCTATTCGGATGGAAACAAGGATTCAAGCCAACCACGTTCGCAGATTATATAGATATAGGTTCAGATATATGGGAACTTACTTATGATGATGGTAAAAGGAATTCGTCCGGCAAATCTCATCCCACACAGAAACCAACAGAATTGTTTGAGCGTCCCATGAAAGCTCACACGCAAAGAGGCGATATTTGTCTTGAGCCTTTCGCTGGTAGCGGCAAGCAATTTATCGCAGCAGAAAAGAATAATAGAGTCTGCTATGGAATAGAAATAGAGCCACATTTCTGCGATGTAATAATTAAAAGATATGAGGATTATACTGGAAAGAAAACGGGTAAGATTATATGAATGCTGATAGAGATATAGAGATAAAACCCTCTCTCTCTTTTACTATTAAAGGCAAATTGTTTGAAGTATTATTGCCGGAAGAAACGGAAATCAGCCCAGCGGTTATCAAGGGATTCATCGAGCTTTGCACGCAAATTTATCAGCATAAAATATGACTTTGGCATTGAAATTATCCCATTATAACTATATATGCGTAATATAATAATTAATAAACAACAACAGAATAGGGAAAACAAAAACAAAAAACAGGAAAAACAAAACCTCCCCGACCCCTTAGATGCTGCCGTTGACCTAAGACTTCTTCAAAGCAAATTTGAGTGTGTGCCGCTCTCCTCGAGATTGATAGGGTGGGCGGAAGTAGTTTTTGTTTTTTTTGTTTTTGTTATTATTAATAATAATAGAGGTATATATATATATGAATAATGGTAAGTATTGTCCAGAAATAGTATCAAAAGTTGAAAGAGCATATCTTGCCGGAATTATTGATGGGGAAGGATATATTGCTGTTTACCGACATTATCAAAACAAGTCTGGTACTTTTGGATATAGACTAAGGGTTGGAGTTACAAATACTGATAAAGATTTAATTCTATGGCTTCATGGAAAATTTGCTGGACAATTTTGTGATGGCCGAATAGGCGGAGAAGGATATAAGCCGCGATATGATGTTGTTTGGTATTCAAGCCATGCCTGTAAAGTTCTAAAACTGGCTTTGCCATATTTGAAAAGTAAAAAATTAAAAGCAGAAATAGCAATTGAGTTCGGCGCTAGAAAACATTTCGGGCAAAGAACTTTAGATGAAAAAGTATATGAGAATAATGTTTTTGAGAAATTTAAAGTGCTTAATAAAAGGGGCGCGCTGATATGAAATATACCCCAGAAAATTGTGAAGAATTCTTTAAACAGATTAGACTCGGACTATCAATGAAAGATGCTTGCAGTATTATAGATATATCAGATGAGACTTATTATAACTGGTGTAAGAATCGTTTGGAATTCTTGGAAGGCGTGAAAAAAGCGCAAGCGCAGTTTAAACAGCAGTGCCTGGCCTTGATTAAAAGAGCATCTGTAACTCAATGGACTGCGGCGGCATGGTTGCTCGAGCGTAAGCATCCGGATGAGTTCGGATTGAAAACTCACCAGCAAATCAGCGGCACATTGGGCCGCGAGACAGACGAGCAGGTGTTGGCGCGGAAGCAAAGAGTGACCAACCGCATGAATGAACTCCTGGCGGAGAAAATCACAAAAGAATTAAAGGTCGCGTGACGCAATTCACGCTGAAAGAGTTAGACGACAAGCTGAACCCGCCCGAGTGGATTGAGCAAGAGTCGCAATCTGCAAAGACAGATTTAAAGTTTCTCTGCCGCGACTTGTTGGGCATGAACGATTGGGATGAGTGCCACGATCGTTTGATGGAGTGGCGGTATATTCATCGTGATCGGCGGTTCAAAATGTTCTTGATGCCACGCGGTTTTTTGAAATCCAGCATACTTACCATCGGTTCCACAATCCAAAATATCCTGAATGATCCGAACACCCGCATTTTATTATCCAGTGCAATCGCGGAGAACGCCGCAAGTTTTCTATCTGAGATAAAAGAATATCTTACCACCAAGTCAACTCTCCCGTTGTTATTCGGTGATTTTGCAAATTATGACAAAGGATGGAACGCTAGTGAAATTACTATCCGACAAAGAACGAAACCGAATAAAACGCCGACCGTCGACACGGCTGGAATCAATAAAACACTCACATCTCAGCACTACCGAATTATTCGAGCAGATGACCTGGTTACACGGGAAACAATTACAACCGCAGAACAAATACAAAAAGTAATTAACCATATTAAAGACCTCCTGAAACTTCTCGATCCGGACGGAATCATGCATATAATCGGCACGCGCTGGGATGACCAGGACTCGTATCAATGGGTGTTGAATGAATTGACCAGGGAGGAATTAGGCAATGAGGCATTCGTGGTTTATAACATGGCTCCGGTCTGTGATGCGAGCGGCAAGTCAATTTATATCATGGGCGACAAATATCCCGCGACGGCGATCCCGATATTCCCGAAGAAGTTTTCCATCCCAGTACTTGAAAATCTCAAACGCAAACTCGGCTCTTACGAATACTCCACAAACATGGAGAATAACCCGACGTCACCCACGAATCGCATCTTCCAGCCGCCGTTTAGGTATTGGGACAGTTTACCGGAAGAAGTGGCGCACATTATAACGGTTGATCCGGCGATATCGAAGCGGGATGATTCCTGTGACGCGGTGGTAATTGATACCGCTGAGTCGCGAGCCGGCCAGTTCTTTGCCGTAGACTACACCGCATTTAAAGGCGAAGATAAACATCCGTCTCGTATTATCGATCGCATTGTAGAGTACCATTTGAGATATGGCACTCCCGTGTGCGGGATTGAAGCGGTAGGATATCAAGAGGTTCTTTGTACCTTGCTAATAGACGAATTGAAAAAGCGCGGATTGAAGATGGAAGTCGTGCCGATCCACCAGAACGAAGATAAGGCGCGAAGGATAATTTGTATGCAGCCCTATTGGGAGCGCGGTGATTTGCTTTTGAAACGCGGGCAAGCAGAGTTAGAGGATCAATTAGAGAAATTCCGTAAACCGATTGTGGCCGCGTGTGATATCCTGGATGCGTTCGCAATGCGCTGGCAAGTGCCAGATGAATTCAAAGTATTTAAATCCGCAAAAGCAAAGCAATGGTCTCATCCGAGATACCAGGTTGATCCGCGCTTGAAGAATCCGTATGAAGGCCGCGCTCTCCCATCAAAAGATTGGAACGAACTGCAGTCTCGACGGCAGTTTCAAAGATGAATCATAATCTCCTGCCGATTAAATTTCTAGCACGAACTGGTGATGAAGTAGCATTTGTGATGAAGTGTTCGTGCGGAATGATGAGACCTGGAACCGTTCCCTATTCGATGGCTGTTAAGAAAGGATGTAAGATTCAGGATTTAGAAACAGAGGCACGGGCAAATGTAGAATTGATGTTTCATCAGCATTTAGCAGATGCGTCAAGTTATGTAAAGTATCTTAAAAGATAGTCTCTTGACAAAATGTAATTTATGATTTATACTTGCGCCAGAATGGTTAGAGAATTAATAATTTCTGCTTCAGATTTAACCCGGAGCAATGGATCGGCTTCGGGTTATTTTTTAATACAAAAGCATACAGGAGGATAAATAATGGCAGAGAAGAATGATGTGATTGAAGTTGGAGATACGGTTCATACACCTGACGGTGAAGGAAAAGTGACAGGTATTGATTCTCGTTACGTTTCTGTAGATTTGGAGAATGGTTCTAAGGCAAACTTTGCCCATAGGGAAGTTTACGAAGATGAAAAATTATCTATCCCATCAAGCATTAAATCTCCTGAGCCTAAGCCTGCTGAATATAAGCCGCATCCTGAAGATGATTCTGTGGAAAAAACTGAAGCCGCGCAATGATGAAGTCTAACAGCGCGGAAGCCGGCAAGAGAATTCATTGCCCGGATGGAGACGGAATTGTTTTAAAGATTCTAAATCCCGACGTTGTTTTAATTCAGCTTGAGAGAGGAGGGACAGAATCAAAACCTCTAGTTGCGCGTTTCGATCTCTCCGAATGTTCACCGCTTGAAACACACACGCCTCCACAACCTAAAGAAATATCCGAAGAAGTTTTGAACACTCCGGTGATTGGACTCACTAAAGAAGAAGTTGAAGCTGGGAAGGCAGCTTAAATATGCCCGGCTGCATATTAACCAGCCCTGAAGGCATTTCTTCCAGAGAGCGCATGGTGGCGGCGGCGGAAGCGGTCGGATCAAAGGTTATGCCGATGATAACTCAATTCTGTGATTTCCATCATCAGCATCACGCGGTGAGAATGCAAGGCTCTGCGGTGGATTCCAGGTATGGCGCGGCTCCGGTTGAAGTCAATATGTCTCCCGAAGAAGAAAGAAACGAAGGAGTTTTTCATCACAAGGAATTCTGCAACACTTGTTCCAGTTATCATATGGCAGGGGAATGTCGAGGGAAAAGAAATCGGGAAACGGTAGGATCGTGATTAAAGCGGATGAGATGGGAGATTATGATGATGAAAAGATTCCTGAAGGTCTAGTCGCGCCATTTTCAATCGATATTCCGAACGAGGCGATCGTTGGAGACGACAATGCGATTATTGCTAGATACGCTGGCGGCACAATCGAAACCTCCATCCTTGTCCTCGAAAGACGCAAGGCCGAATTCTTGACGCGCATGGCTAATGGAGAAATCCAGGTGCGTAAAGACAAAGACGGGAACTTCCATGTATTCAAAAAGCTGAATCAATCTATGCGAAGCGGCAGGCTCGTTATCGAGTACGAAGAAGTGAAGGAATCGGTGGAATCGTGATCGCGGAGATGGTCAGGGATGAAGAAACGCCAGCTGTTGAAAACGAAAATAATATTGTGCGGATTAATATCGAGTACAATACTAGTACTGGAAAATTCAAGTTTTCTGGAAATTGTTTAGACGAAGTTTTAACGACAGGGATGCTTGAGCTTACAAAGATAAAAATGAAAGAGAATTACCAAATCCAACGCATTGTAGAATTAAAGAAAGAATCTGAACAGGGAATCATCGGAGTTCAATGAAAAAGAAACCAAAAAGACCGCGCTATTAAAATAGATTTTTAGTTTAGCGTAAAAAAACCCAGCCAGGGAGAAAAATTCTTCAAACCAATTTTGAAGGAACCTGGCTGGGTTCTTCATTGTGCGGGGAAAGGGCGAACGGCATCATGGATATTTTACTGAGTACCCGCAACAATTTACGGGAGGTATTAAAATGAAATTGAAATTCTTACATTCTAGGAAAGATAAGGCTAAGCAAGGTCTTATTGATATGGCTCCAAACCTGGCCAGCGCGAAAGGTAAGAATAGCAGGCCGATTGCCGGCGCTGCCGTAAAGGTTAAGAAAAAATCTTATTCAGCATATATGAAGATGCGAGGCTAAAAACAAAAAGTGCCGCCGCTTCCGTTCTCTCCGCAGTCCACATCTTCCCGGCCTAAGCAAAGCGATTTGATTCGCCTGCTAAAACCAAATCCAGATCTTCAGAATTCACCAGCCGATATTATTCCAGGCAAACAAACCAAACCGGACATCGATGAAGATTATTTGTCAGAGGAGCTAGTGCGAACGCTTCGTGATTGCATTAGAGATCGAGAGAGTTTCGGATTTGAGTATAAGCGTCGTTATGATGATGAATCTTATTATGGGATCAAGGATAAATTCTTTGATAATTGGCCTTGGCCCGGTTCTAGCAATTTTCTCGAGCCGATCACTCCAACCTTAGTCGATGTAGGCTATACGCATATTCACGCGGCTATGTTCCGCGATAAGCTCAAGGCCGTCGGCGTAGAGGGCGTTGGTAAAGAGGATAGACCATATGCGCCATTGGTGGCCCATGTTTTGAATTGGGAATTCGCGATCGATTCCAATATGTTTGAAGTGCAAATCAGCAATGCTTTTAGGACTCTGCAGAAGGGAACAGGATTCGTAAAGACATGGGTGGATTTTGGAGATAATTTTAGAATGAAAAATGCTTCAGTTCCATTGGAGCTTGTTTACAAGCCGATTCGTAAATCCGGATGCCAGAGGCAGGACACATGGTTTACGCACCAGCTTATTCCGATGGATGAAAACGATTGGAAATTCCGTCAAGGTCTAAGACAGGACGGAAAAACTATTTATGAAAACTTTGATTTAATCGCTCCTGGATGGGGCGCGGGAGAGGCTTTTTCCGCAGAGGACTCTATGCTGATAAAGTCTCAGATCACAGGGCTGGATGTCAGCGCATCCGACAAGCGCGATTTGCGATATATGGTAGAGACTCATATCACGCATTATCCTAAAGGTAAATTTAAGGCGATGGAGCTTGCAGTTTGGTGGAGTCCGAAGCACGGCATGATCCATCGCCTTATAGAAAACAAAGATTTGATCCGGCCTCTTTCTGATTATGGAATTTACTTAAATCCTGGGTTTGCATATCATCGCAGCTTGCCGGAAATTCTTCGCGATATCCAAGAGAAAGCGAACTATACCGATAAGCAGGTTACCGATGCCGCCGATAAAGCGATCAGCTCACCAGGATATATCGAGGAACAGAGCGGGTTCGATCCTAACGCCCATGTGCGTGTCCCTTCAGGAATGTACGAGGTGAAGAAAGGCACGAAGATCACCTTTGAGCAAGCGAACATGGCGCCGCTGATCGAGCGCGGAAATCAGATCGAAAGGTTATGGGATAAGGCAAAGATAAGATCAGGATTCACGGATATTTTTCAAGGTCTAGAAGGCGAGCGGGCAGGTACATTGGGCGGAGATAAAATAAGATTAAATAAAGCCGAGAACCGTTTTCGCACTGTTTTAGATACGTTCGGCATAGGATGGGCAAACACTTGCAATATAGGGTACGAACTTACCGACAGAAATATCCCGCGTGAAAAGCTGGTTAAGATTTTAGGCTCATCGGACTATACGAACATCGAGCAGTTGTTCCCGAAGGATGACCAGAAGCAGTTTGGGATCGGAATCGAAGCTCAATTTAATTTCTTCCTCGCAGGTAAAACTCAACAGGAGATAGAAGAAGAAGAATTCCAAACTCAGAATTTCTTAAATGAAAATATCAAAATCTATATGCAGGATAAAGGCATCGTCTGGAAATGCCAAAGAGCAAAGGCAGAGCTTATAAACTACAAGGATTTTGAAAGACTCGTTCCTCGCCCTCCGGAATCCGATACGATGAGCGTAGACGAAGTATTGCAGCGCATCGAAAGCGGCGAGTTCATGCTTCAACCGTCACCATTGATGGATTCCGTGATGATCGAGTTCTATAAATTCCGCGTTCAATCGTTTAAAATGACCGAGCGGTATAAAAATTATGACCAGAGAAAGAAGATCGAGCTGGAAAGATATTTAGCTAAGCTGGACAGCATCGCGGTCGGTCAGAATATTGCCCGTTTCCAAGCTCAAGCTAAAACCGATCCCGAAGTGGCAGGTGCGTTGGATGAAGTGATGCAAAGGCTTGGCGGCGTGCCTCCCGCGCAGATGAACGTCATATGAAAAATAATCTTTTCCCAGACCAAGAGCGCGAACGCAGGTTCCGCATAATTGAAGCAGGATTAAACGAAGATTTTTGGAAGATTACGCACGATTCTCTCGCTTTTTGGAATACGGTAAAGATGCAAGAAATTGTGGATTTGCACATGGATGGGAAGCACGAAGAAGCCAAATTGCTAGCCGTGTTCATAGGCGCGAGACAGAGCGTCATGCAGGAGCCGCAAGCGATTGTGAAAGCAAATAAAAGTTTATTCGATAAATTTGTAAATGAAATCTGTCACGGGTGCGGGCACGTGACAAAGAAGCTAAAACAAGTTTTTGAAGAAAAAAATAGAAACACGGGAGGCTGAATAAATGGAACCAGACAAAAAGGACGCGACAGTTGTGGCTCCGTCCCCCACAGAAGACAGCGCGAAAGTAACGCCCGAGTCGCTACGGGCGGCCCAAGACTCAGCCGAATCGGCGCGGAAAGAAACTGCGACGTTAAAGACAATGCTCGAAGACACGCAATCGCAAAACGAGGAGTTTAAATCCACCATTGCCGAAATCCAGAAACAGATGGAGAGGGACGGGAAGACGCAAAAGGGCGTGCAGGATGCCTCGGCTCTAGCTAAGACGCTACGGGCGCAGGCCGCGGCCGGAGACAAAGACGCTATCGCTGTTTTAGAATCTGCTCGGGAAATCGCCCGCGAAGAATACGGAGCGGCCAGCATGAAAGAGCGGATGGAAGCGTCTTACGACCAGCAGGAATCATTTATCGAATCAAAAGCAGCGGAGCATGGAATAACAGCGGAAAAATTCCAGCTTACGATCGATAAATATGCCGAACCTTACGCCAACAAACTGCCTCACGTTCAAGCGCAGATGGCTTACGCGGCATGGAAAAAAGAAGATTCTTTGTCCACGCGCGAAGCCCGTATTCTGGAAAAAGAAAAGGAAATGGGATTGTACCGAGATCCAGGATCAGAAGGCGCGTCTGGCGATAAAAAACCAGGCAGCCAAGCTAAAAACTGGCGAGATGCAAAAACTCCAATCGAGAAGCGAGCGGCGTTAGACGACATTTAATTCCGTGGAAATATACAGCAGGGGGAACTACTAAAATGGCAACATATATAAACCAGGAGCGGTTTGGCGTGGAGTTTGAAGACCGCGTTAATAAGCTGATTAATGTCGACCCGGACGAGACACCGTTCATGTCGATGGTTCAAAAATCAGAAGCCTACCGAAATCGGGTAGACTGGCAGCAAGAAACATTCCAAGCTGTTAATAAAGACAACGCGGCTGTTGAAGGTGCGGATGTAACGTTCGCGGCGAGTGATTACACCGCTCCGACTGCACTGTTTAACTATACCCAAATCCCGCAGAAGTTATTTTCTGCTTCTTTCTCGCTAGACGCGATGAGGAAACCAGGGATTGGAGATGGAGAACGGTCTACATTCACCCATGAAAAAACGAAGAAACTCATTGAGATGAAACGGGATGCGGAAGCTTCCCTAATTTCCTCTAATGATCGCGTTCAGCCTCTCCCTGAATCTACACAGGCTGGGAAACTTCGCGGTATCCAGACATGGATTACCACGAATATAGTTCTTTCAACGGATAAAGCGTTCGGTGGAAAAATCTGGTCACAGAAGATGTGGAACGCTCTCGGTCAGAAAGCCGTCGATCAAGGCGGAGCTCCTGACAGCTTATTCATGAACTCGTTTAACCGGATCAAGACGAATGAGTTTGTGATGCGCCCGACACGAGATATCGACAGCTTAGGCCGGAAGATCGTTGATGTCATTGATACCCTAATTGGTATCGCAGGGCCTCAGACTGTTATCTTCGACCGGTATTTAGACCCGTCCGTAGTTCTCATGCTGGAAATGAAATACTGGGAACAGAGAATCCTTCGCGCTCCGCAATCGTATATCGCTGGGTTGAAAGGGTCTCGTACGGAAGGATGGGTGGAGATGGAACACACGCTCATTTCTTGGGCAGAAAAAGCTTCGGCCAAATGTACTGGCCTGGCAGCCGCGTAAGGGTGGGGGGTGAAATCATGAATATTATGAAAAAACTGTTTATCCTTAGCGTTATGACGTTTGGAGTGATGGCGGTAGCGAAAGCTCCGGCCTTCGCGCACGATTATGTGTCTTCCACCTGGACGGCGCGTCTCGTTGCTTATATTTCCACGCAGACAGATACCTCTAAGCCTCCCGCTACTATTGGGGGCATTACACAAGGCGGAGGGTTTGATATGACCCGTGTTTGGTTGTCTTCAGGCTATAACAACGGCACATATTTTCTATGTGTCGATACCGTGCCTCTTTCCGGCACAGTTGGCGCACCTGCTTATAGCCAGGGAATTTATCCGAACGAGCAGTATTTGTTTCCTCCCGTTCCATTCCTTCCTTCCACAGCGACGATCCAGGGAGCGTCTTCCGGTCTCATGTTGGACTTCCGGGATTATCAAGGCGGCGGGAAAACAATTAAGAACGGGCTTGTTTGCTTAGTTTACGGAGAGCCTGGGACAACGACATATCGTTGGCATCTGGAGCTTTCTGAAACTCCGTCAGCTACGGAACGCAGATAGATAATCTGATCGTATTGCGGCAGGGGAGGAAATCGAGCTTCCCTTGCCGCGACGGTCTTTTTTATGAAAAACGCTATTAGAATTCTTCGAGTCAATCGCTTTATGCGGTTCTTTGAATCCATAGAGAGAGAGTTGTGCATTGTAAACAAAGAAGATGTCCGAGACACGCTTAAGATAGTCGCCGAGAGAAATTCCACCGGACAGACCAGAACCAGGGACGGGGAAATGCGTTTCGGGCCGGCAATACCCAAATCTATTTTCTGGCATCCAGCGATGGATCCAGTTCAACCTTCCGCGATGGATAAAAATGAACGTGAGGATTACTATAAGGCATACGGCAACGTATTTTCTAAATTCAGGCACGACACAAAAAAAAGGGGAATCATCGTATGAAAAAAATCTCAGCAATTCTGGCTTTATTATTTTTGATTCCTTTATCGAAAGCGAGGGCGGATATATTCGATTACGGTAACCGGATCATTAGTTCTTATTCGGAAGTCGCCACTCCTGGAATCGTTCTCATGTCCAGCGGCGCGATATATCTCACCGCCGTTACGATTTCCACGCCCGCGGCTAACGGCAAGATTGTTTTCTTCCGGTCTAACCGCGAAGCCTTTATGTCAGATATCGCCACTCAAACCGTTGTGGATTGCAGCCATGTTACCTCTAATGGGAATAACCAGTCTGTCCCGCTGTTTAATGTTTTAAATGACTCTTACACTTATGTAAGGAGGATCGGGAATTGCGGCGCGACTATTTGGTATATACCCAGCGATGCTTATCTCTCGGATGAGGGCAGGCTTAAAAATTTTGGGTTGCCGAACGATGGCCTCAGATAAGGTGATTCATGAAATTTTCCGAAGCGATTGCCGAACAAGCTCGGCGATTCACTAAATCGCTAGATGATACAGAGTTCGTCAGCCTAGCCAAACCTCTTATAAATCTAGCGTATCTCGACGTAGGTAAATCCTGGGAATGGCCGCAGCTTCTCACTTCCGGCTCTATCCTCGCAATACCAGTAATCACCGGAACCGCCACGATTGCGACTGATTCCAGAACGGTTGTGGTTGCCGGAGCCGTCGCATCTTACGAAGGTAGGTTTTTTAAGATTATTGGCGGCTCTAACGATTACCGAATTATTTACGTAGATGTGGCTACGTCCACATTGACCCTGGATCAGCCTATCATCGAAGCATCAGCAACCGTTTCCTTTGAAATTGAAAAGCGGTTTTATACACTCCCGACGGAAGTGCGTCGGATTGTTGGCTGGGATAAAAATGAACGCATGGTAGTTTCTTTGGACAATCAGGGGTTACGTCAGAATTTACCCGATCGGAATATGCCGTTCAGCGACGTACCTTTTGAAATCGCGGGAGTAGATGATTTTACAGATAAATACTCCGTAGGGACAGTTTCCACAACCTCGGAAAACACAAATACTTTGATTGGGGATGGCGGGCAAGAATGGTTAAGCAATGCCTTGCCAGGGAATATCTTGACCATATCCGGTCAAGACTACAGAATTAAGAATATAGAAACCAACACTCGAATCAACCTATATAACAAAATCGGCGGGATTCTTTCCGCCGCTCCATATTCTATTTCTATCGATAGCGCGCTTACTTTACGGCCTTATTATGATTTTTCAATAAAAAAAGTGATCCGATATAAATATATTCGCAGCGTGTTTGATCTAGTCCATCAGGACGATATTATCCTGCTCCCTAATGAGGCTAAACTTGCGGTTTTGGATTTTTCTCAAGCATATATTAAAGAGGCTCTAGGCGTGACAGGATGGGAAACCGTGCTGATTAAGGCTCAGGCTAGGCTGGAAAGCGCACAGGCCAATTCACGTCCGGTTCATCCAGCTTATAAGCAATTCGTTCCGTTGATTCCCTCTGGATTAGGACGTGGCCGATAAAATGGCAAAGAGATTTCTTACCGATCTTTTAAATCCTGCCGATCAGGCGGACGTTGGAAATGCGATCCAGTCCGTAGCTCCATATCAGAATGAGCTTTGGGATGCCTTTGAAAATGCGGATCAATCTCAAATCAATGCCGTCTTAGCTAAAGCGAAGCTGACGGATGGCGGAGATAAAATCCGTAACGTTCTATTTTCCGCCTTAAAAAAAGTTCCTACCCGCGATGTCGCTTACCAGAATTATGCCGGCTCTATAAAAGACGAAGGTAAGGCCACCGATGAGGAATTGCAAAATAAAATCGCCGCGCTTCAGGGTTTATCAAAAACAGGCGTACCGATAGATAAGGCTTCAATAGATCGATGGATTGATCAAAAAACAGGCTATGGTGAGGGCACTCTTACTATTGTAAAGCCTTATATTTCTGATTTTGTTGTAAATAATCGGCGACTCCCCGATACCAGAGAATTGTTAGATATAATGCAAAAAAATGCTGCAACTATTAATGGAGATCCAAGTGCAATTGTTGCTAGCGGATCAGTACAAAATTTACTAAGCGATCAGAACAATAAAAATTATATTGCGCAAACTCTCGGAGGGCAGCCTCAAGATTATACTGCGGATATCCAGCGCATCCAGGATATTTTAGATACACGAACAACAGAGGGGAACAAGACCGCAGCTATTACCAATTTTCTAAAAACAACACCGGAGGAACTCGCCGCTGCTCGTGGAGGTTTTTATAAACAGCAACAGTCCTCGAACGCGAGATATCTTAATACTCGTCTTGCTCCGCAAATTGTTTCTAATTTGAACGCGCGAGGATTAGCTGAAGGCCCGGACGTAGCATCTTCTATTGCGGCGGCTGGAACGGAATTGCAGTCTAGCCTGGAAGATAAAATCCGTTCGATGGAAGCATCCGATAACCAGTTTTTTGCGGATGCGGCTTTCCGCTTAACCCAAGCGAAGCTGAACGCATCGGAAGATCAGCTTAACCAGCAAATTGCTTACGAACGAGCCTCTGTAAGACAAAAACAAGATGCGTCGTTCCGTTCACGAGAAACTGATATAGTGAATGAGTTTGACCTGGAGCAGTTGAGGCGGGAGCAGGAGCGCGAATTGTCTTTGGGGAATGCAGATATCGATTTCCAGAAATCAGAAAGAAGTTCAAGATTAATTTCTGGATTAGGCGCAGATATAGGCAGATCCGTTGGTCAAACCGTGGCCACTAAAGTAGTGACTTCTCCTTCACCGTCATTAAAAGATCAGCCAATAGGATAAATTATGCCGAGAGATTTAAAACAAGAACTTTTGGACGCCGAGCAAGCCGCACAAGGCTCTATCCCAAACCAGCCTGGGATGGTAGATGCTGGAATAAATGCCACGGATTCCGCGATTAATGCTTCGCGCGCAGCTTCCAGCAAGAATATTGCGGATGTGGCAACACAGATCGGCGCGAAATACGGAATTCCAGCCGACGCTTCCGCTTCCGGAGGGCTAGGTATAGAGCGAGGCAATCAAGATTTGGCGGCATCTAACGAATCAGCCCTCGCTCTCCGTAAAGTTAGAGAGAGGCAAGATAACGTGAACAGGACTTTTAATTTTATTTATTCCCGAATGCTTTCCGCCACAAAAAATAAAGAGTTAGCCGCTCAGACAGCCATGCAATACGCCCTGGATCAAGATAAGCGGGACTATGCCTCGAACGCGGCAGAAAAGGAAAGGCAAGTTTCAGTTCAAAAACAAAATATGACGGATCAATATGTAAATAAAAAAATTCAGATGCAGCGCGATGCCGCATCCAAGGCTCGGCATGATGCTCTGGTTAATTCCATGCTGGCCACGTTCGGCGGACTGGCTGGCGCGGCGGCAGGGGCGGCGATTGGCGGGCCTTTTGGCGCGGCGGCAGGCAGTCAAATTGGAAGCGCGGCGGCTAAAAATGTCGCGGGCGTTAATTACGATGAGAATATTATTCCGTCTCGTTCGTCTACCGGAAATAGTGTGGCTGGGACTTAAGGAGGTGATGTAAAGTGTCGGATGACAGCGTCGTTTCTGCTTTAAGCGGTTTCTCAGGGTTTGCCGCCGGTTTGAGAGATGTCCTCGTCCCCCACATGCAAGCAAAATACGAAAACAGCCTCGCTATACAGAGAGACGCGGCTAAAAGGCAAAAAGATTTAGATGCCGCAAAGGAACTTGAAACGTTCAAGGGCAGTATTGCTCCCAAGACTGTTTCTATTTCTAGAGACGAGGAAACTGGGCTTGTGATTCCTGGGAGTGAATTTACAACTAAAGCTGGTGAAAAAATAGATGTTTTTAAGAAATCACGAGAAAAGCCAATACCGATTACTCCGGAGGAAAAACAAGGTCAAATTCAGAAAGCTAAATTAAAATCTTCCATGCCACAGGCAAAAGCAAGATTAGCTAATGCGATTGCTGACATAGACGCAATGGTTGGATCTGTAAGAAAAATAAAGAAATCTCCTGGCTTAAATTTAGCTACGGGATGGACTTCTTTTTCTGGCAATATCCCAGGAAGTCCGATGGCAGACGTAGCTGCTGATCTTGAATCGCTCCAGTCTAAAATTTTCATTTCAACGCTTCAAAATATGCGCGAAAATTCAAAAACTGGCGGAGCGGTTGGTAATGTTTCCGATAGAGAAGGTGATAGGCTGGCGAGCGTCATAGCGTCTACGAAAAGATCAAAAAGCACTAAAGGATTCATCGCTAGTTTAGATGAAATCGAATCTACTGGTCTATCAGCAAAGCAAAGACTTATAAATGCCTTTAATGAGCAATACGGAGATTCGATTTCTATGCCCACGATTGGAGAAGATAATAATAATGGCGGGTCTAAAAGCTCTTTACTGGACACTCTTATTAACGAACATAAATGAGTCTAAAAACGCTCGTTAATGATGTACGGTTTTCAACACTTTCCCCTGGAGATCAGAGAAAAGCAGTGCAATCCGTCGAACCTCGCGCCGCACAACTAGGAGAAGAAGATTATGGAAAATTTGTTTCTTCTTTAAGAGTTTCTCAGCCTGCAATAACTCAACCGGCGCAAGCACCAGCGCAAGTCCAATCCGCCGCATCACGGGTTCTAAATTTAACAAAATCAGCGGCAACTCTTCCAATTTCGTTCCCAAGAGTTCAATTCAATACGGCGCAGAATATTTTAAAAACTGGAATCGAAGCTGACAAAAATTATCCTGCTGAAAATCTATTGCCAGCCGCAGGGGCAATCGCTGGAGGATTGGTAGGAGGCGCGGCAACATTGCCAAGCGGAGCTGGCGTTCCATTCGGGGCTACGGTTGGGGCAACCGAAGGAGGTGCGATTGGAGAAACTGCTAAAAATTATATACGAGCATTGCGTGGCAAGCAAACGCCGGAGACTGCTGGCGAATCCTTAATGGAATCTGCAAAAGCTGGAGGTGTAGCAGGAGTATCAGAACTCGGAGGCGCAGCAATAGTTTCTGGCCTAAAAACTGTTTTTAGCGGCCTGCCAAGAGTGCTCATGAATAAAGTTTTGGGAGTTTCTAAAAAACGACTGCAAGCTGAAGCATTAGATAAAACTGAGGAAATTGGGGCAGCAGCTGCTAATGAATGGAAAAACTTCGGCAGAAGCAGCTCGGAAATTTTAGATAGAATAAAAGGCGAAACAAAAACAATAGGGAAAAAAATTGAAAGTGCAATTCAAAATACATTCTCTAGGACTAAGGCAACTGTTGATACAGGTCAATTCTTCGATGACGCTATAAATCCGATTATAAAAAAGTTGGAACCGAATCCGGCAAATAAGGAAATTATTGAAGGAATAAAAGGACTAAAAATTAAATATCTTGACCAATATGGTAAAGATATAACCTTGCCCCAGCTTGAGAAACTTAAAATATCACTTTACGATGATGTTTCCGATTCTTCTTGGTGGAAAGCGAATGAGACATTGCCGGACAAGGTTAAAGCAACAGTCGCTTTAGCGCGAACAGCCAGGAGAAAAATTAGTCAAATGGTTCCAGAGATTTCAGGATTAAATTCTCAATACGGATTATATTCTTCAATGAAAGCGTTTCTTGCTGGGACAGAAGCCGGTGGAGGCAAATCGGTTGTTAAGCTTTTTCTGGAGCCAGGATACGAAAAAGCACTTACTGGAGCTTCCGTTTTATTAAAAAAATCAGGAGAATTGGTAAAACCATTTAATCCTGTCATTCGCCCAGGCTTTCAAATTGGGGCAAATACACTTAGGGCGATTCCAGGTATCAATATTCCTGATGACCAGCAATGAGCCTTAAAAGCGCGATCCTAGTCCTATCCCTGGGCATTCTGGTGGCTCCCCTGGGCGCCATTGAGCCTTTGACCCCCATTGCTTTCGATCTCGGGGTAGATTTTGCGCGCCTTTGCACAGAAATTGACGATCGGGGAGCGTGTGATTCATCCAATATGTACGGTGATCGAGTAGGATCGGCAGGGACGCGATTTGGCAGTCACCTAATTAATGAAATTGCAGTTTCCACCAACCCTTTCTCGTCCCTATTTTCTGCCACGATTGCCACCTCAAATATTCAAATTAATATATTAATCGGGGTTTCCGGCAATACGATTTATTATTCCACTCAGGATACGGTATCTTCCTGGAGTATATTATATCGCGGTCTAAGTACACCAAACCAGCGGTTTACATTTGCCGTAGCTCAAAATTTAATTTTTATGACAGGGAATGCCTTGACCGACCCGGTATTCAAATTTGATGTAGCGGCGTCTTCTTTTAGTCCTGCGCTTCTTAGTTTTTCTACCGCAACGGCTGTGATCTACGCTAAATATCTTCTTTGGGAAAAGGGTTATATGCTCTACGGCAATGTGCGAGATGTGCGTAACGGCCTAGCTATTTCTACGACTTATTACGATGATCGGGTTTACTATTCTTTTGAACTTCAGCCCAGCTCCGTTACAGTGGATAGATTTTTAAATATAACGCCAGGAGATGGGGAATATATCACTGGGTTAACTAGTAAAAGGAGTAGTTCTGTCGGAACGAGTATTGTCGAAGTCTATAAAAAATCTTCAATCTCCTCGATTAGTTTTATTAGATTAAATCCTGCTGGCGAAGGCGGTGATCAGTCCGTGGCTCGGATCGCTTACGGCTTCGGGCATGTGGGCGATTCCCCGCCGGAGAATATAGGCTCCTGGGACGTGATGCTGTCTCAGTCTGGAATTTTGCAATGGAACGGTGGTCTTTTGACCCGAGCCAACCTGGAAGCCGAACGGGTTGTGATTTCCAACAAGATCAAGCCATTGATCGATAAGCTAATCCGTCGAAACACCTATGCAAAATCAATATTAAAACACTATCCTAAATCGAATTATTTGATTTTTGCTTATGAAGACCCCGATCTATTCCCGCGCAACGCTCTTAATTCTTCTATGTTTTACGATTTGGTCACGGGCGAATGGTGGCCGATGAAGAATTTTATTATAGGCTCCATAGAAACGGATAACGGGCCTAACGGAACCGGGAAGATAATGTATGGGGATGGGATGGATGGCTACGCTCATTTTGCGGATGATCCGCTAGATTCGGATGATTCTCCGAAGCAAATATCCCTGGAGGCAATGGAGACATTAGACGGCTGGAAAAATGCGGGGATTAGCAACACCGTGGCTGTTGTCGGGACTGCTTCCGTTTCTCTGACACTTTCCCCTAGCGTTCTTTATTCCTCGATTACTAAGAATTTTGTAATGCCGATGGGCGAATGGTATGACAAGAGCCAGAGTTCGGGGACAGACAAATTTTCTTTTAAGGTTTACCCTTCCAGCATCGGATTTCTGACTTCGTTAAGGGTGGATCTGCTAGTGCAAGATGTCCAGGGACATTTTGACGAAAACTTTTCTTCTGTCACTCTTAGTTCCGCCGCGCTGACGGCAGGGTCATCCGCCTGGACAACTATTGATATCGCTTTCTCCTCTTTTCCGTTGAGGAATGAATGGACAAACTTTGAGACAGAATCCGTGCCTTTTGCGCGTAATTCCACCCGTTTTGGACTGCGGTTCGTGGCTACCGCAACGGCGGATCTCACGCTATATTTTGATGATGTCCGGTTTAAGCAGGCCACGAATAATCCGCTTAATCCTTTCCGATTAACTAAGCAATTTAATTTTGGCACGATGGCGGAAAAAGATTTTAAGCAGATCGTCGTTCTTCGGGAAAAACAAAGGGATTCCACCTTCAATATCGATGTTCTAACTGGGCAGGGACAGCTGGCAAACTCGATTACCGTGCCGCGCGATATCCCGCAAGAGATATTTGTCTGCGGTCTTTCTAGTATCCCAGGCATTTCTAAAATGTCCAGTATTGATTTTTCTATTATCGGCGGAACTCGATCTCTGCAGAATTTTTCCGGTTCTCTCCGGCTGCCTTTCGACTTTGAAAATGGGGCAGCGGATAAAAACTATATTTATGCTTTTGATTCATTTGGAAATAAGCTCGTTAAAATAGACCGCTCCTCCATGACAGTTTTTGTTTCCACTTATGGCTCTCTGGGGACAGGCACGACTAGTTTCAATTATATCCAGGAGATAGCTGTGGAAACTCCGGAGAAAGGTAATCTATTGATTGTAGATCACATGAACCATCGGCTTAAAGAGCATCGAAAATCCGACTTATCTTTTGTCCGGCAGTACGGCCAGCTCGGGAATCAGGCGACTTCATTTTACAACGTTACCGGAGTGGATTGGGATGCGAGATCGATCTATGTGGGTGATGACGGGAATCAGCGCATTGTACGTATGGATAGGGAATATATAGTGCAGGCGCAAGCCAAACTGGATATCAATACGATCGGGAATGTAAGCGTCCGTGTTGGCCCGAGATTTCTTTATTGCGCCTACAATCGCGGAAGCAATAACCAGGTATTTTTTATAGATGTAGTTTTAGAGAAAAGGAATAAATCCGATCTATCTTTAATAAGCCGTAAAACTTTACGGCCTACCACCACAACCGTCGCCAGTACATATACCATTCGTGGATCTATTGCCCTGCATTCAAAATATTTAATTGTAACGTTTAACGACGGGGCTCTGGATGCTGGTAATTTCTATATACAGAAATTATTACAATCGGATTTTTCTGTTGTTTTAGAAAAGGTTTTCAGCGTGCCTAATTTTGGGCTGATCGGAGATAATTTATCGCGGGAAACCGAGCAAAAGACAGAAAAAATAAACCTGGAAGTTTTGCCGAATTCTTACGTTCAGCTACGGTTTTATTCTAAGGACGAGTTAGATACTTCTTTCAAATTGTCTAATATGGCTTTTGTAGTAGAGAAAAAGGAATATATCCAGTGAGGAAATTACTTTTCATTTACATTATATATAGTTTATCTATACTCGGAGTCGCTCATGCGCATGATATTTTAAGAGACGCCTCATTTCTCACTCGCGGCACTATCCCTAACGAAAGAATCGAGTCTTCTAGCATTACTAAGCTAGGGTCTTTGACAACAACCCCGAGCGATGGGGATTGCATTCAGTATCAGAGCGGTGGGACATTAAAATCCGCGACTTGCGGAGGAGAAGGTGGAGGATCATCCAGTTTGGCTATTGCCACTGGTTCAGTTCAAGCCGCGAATATTGTTTCCAGCCCAACCGCCGTTATCAATTTAAGCAGCGGCACACATAATATTCAAGTGACTGGTGGGTCAACGGCTTTCATCACATTACGTGGTTCATCCGTCACGTTGCAAGGCAACCTCGTAAATATTTCTACAGTCGCTGGCGGGTTACAAATCATAACAGATCGTTTCAATATCTTCACTTCTACCCTGCCTTCCAATGTAATTCTCAATACGGACTTAAAACAAAACGCTACTTTTTATGTTTCCAGCGGAACCGTTGATGGAAATTTAATTGTTATTGGTTCGGCTTCCGTTTCTGGTATTTCTATTTCTCAAAACGTAGGATCAAATAGAGATGCTAGGATTTTTTTTAATGATAACAACCAAACAGGGATTTATCAGAGGAACGGTGTGGCAGGAAATATTAGTTTTAGAACTAATGGGAGAGATATGCTATTTATTTCCGATGGAGATATCACAACTCCTGTTCCTGGGCAATATATAGCAAATGTCACCTCCGGCCCTCTTAGAGTTGCTTACAGTTTTGGGGATACAGATTCAGGACTTTACGGTTATGGTGGAGCGCGTTATCCAGCCGTATCTGTTGATGGTGTTTCGGTCATGGAATGGGCTACGCCAATCGTTTCCAGGACTTCTTTTACTGTAATGGAGGTGGTTACGTCAAGTGTTGGTTTCATTGCCCCTTCCTCAACCTTTGCTTTTTCTAGTGTTCAGGACATGAGGGCTTCTTCTTTAACTGTAACAGGAGGAACATTTACTGTAAATAATACTGTTATGGTTTTCCCATCTTCGGCTCCTCCAGCCGGGACAGATCAAATATTTCATTTAAAAGATGGTAAGGCATATTTTGGCGGGGATAATGCTGGATCTGGAGCCGCAGGAAACACGACTTGGTATTTTGTGAGCCAGGCTACTGAAACCCTTACAATTCCTAATCCCTATGCTCTAAATGTAGGGACAATGCTGGTAGTTCAGCAGGGGACAGGGAATATTGGTATTGGAACAACGACTCCTCTATCAGCTCAAGGATGGATCAATTTTATTGATGTCAAAAGTGGCGTAGCAGGCCAAGATCCGGCATACCGGCTTCACCAAACCGGGGTATCTGCTCAAGAGAGTGGATTTGGCACGAATGGAGCTGGTATTTTTTATGATGTTTCCGGGCATTCGGCTGGAACAAATAACATTCTTTATTTTCGCACAGAGGAGACTAATTCTCAATTCACTCCTACTTCCAGAATGGTTATAGATTCAACCGGGAATGTAAGTGTTGGAGCGGCTCTATTGCCTACTTCGCTTCTCGATGTAAATGGTGGCTCGGTAACTGTTCGAGGAGCAAACGGCGGGATCTATGTGGTTTCCCCAGGATCAATTTCTGTTCCGGCGATTGAAGTTAGGGGCAGCTCGATAGCTACGCGGAACTATACTCTTGTTTTGGCCACTGGCGGCGCATCGGTTGGGGATCGAATGATAGCCACGCAAGTCAATGGGACTAACATCGTTGTTGGATTTGGGAAGGCTGTAACGCCTGGGGCAGATGGTGGTGGTTCAGATTATTCTAATTTGCCGAAGGCTGGATCTACTGATTACATCCAAAATAAAACATCATTGCAAGCTGGGGCAACAATCTATGTGGCAACTGGAACCATAGGAAATTTGAATGTGTCTACTCTTACATTTGTGGACGGATCTACCCAGGCAGTTGCCGCAGATCAATTATCCATATTGACTAAAACAACAAGAATGGTTGGGACTACTGTCACCCTCGCCGCCAGCGATTTTGGGCGGGTTATCATAGCAACGAACCCAACCGGCGGAGGGCTTTTCTACACTATCACTTTGCCGTCTCCAATCGGGAACGCTAATAAATCCTTATCTATCCGAATCGCGTCAACCACTACCGGCCTTGTTTATATTTCTTCCAATAACTTTGACACCATCGACGGGACTTCTACCCAGGTGATGTGGGCGGGAGAATATGCGACCTTAATGACCGATGGAAGCAACTGGTTTAAGACTGGCGGGAAAACTATCCCTATGATTTGTTCGTTATATGTTGGAAGCGCCCAAACTTTGACTACAGGGGTAGAAACTGTATTGAACATAGATTCTGTGGATGTAAATAATACTCTGAAGATGGCCGATACTGCTGGGTTCAAAGTGATGATTAGGAGATCTTCTTATTATCTAATAGTATCTGGTATAAGTCTATCTTTGAGCGCTGCTTCCGGCGACACACAATCATCTGCTTGGATTTCAGGCGTAAAAAGGGCTTATCAATCAGTGTCCGTTCCTCTAGGGGGCACTATTACACCTTCAATTTCCGCTTTCAAAGTTTCTGCCATACTCAGGGGTGAAGATCTCCAAACAAAAGGATATCATACTCAAGGTGTTAATTCTGCCTTAAATGGTGTTGGATCTACATTTACAAACTTCCTGACTGTTACGGAAATGCCGTCATGGTGAATCTATGAATATAGCTAGGATATTGAAATTCCTGCATCCAACCGCAAAATCATTCATTGACTACACTGTATCGGACGATTCCACCGGAGGAGGCCAATATATCTCCATGTGGAATGAATCTACTCTTGGGGTCAAACCCTCTCTTGCAGACTTGGCGGCTATCGAATCAAGCCCTGGATATTTAGCGTTTAGCCCAGAAAACGTGGAATTTAACAAAAGCGTGGATGAAGCAAAAATAGATTTATCACAAGATTCCAAAGACAGCGAAATCCTGGCTTTGCAGGCACAGGTTAAGGTACTTACAAATCAAGTCAAATCGTTAAGCGACAAGGCCGCGCTTATTTTTGATCCTGATTTGACAGCTGAGGCTACTGTTATTTTGGAAGGGAAAAAGAAATGATAAAAATAGTGTTGGTTTTTTTCTTGGTAACGTCCTCTCTTAAAGCGCAAACCGCTTTAGACGAACTGGCCGGACACGTGGAGGCTATACGATCTCAGGTTACATCCATACGAAGCAAAACCCAAACCGTAGGGATCACTAATTCACAGTTAGATCATTTGGAAGATATGGATGCTCTAATTAACAGGTTAAGGGCAGATGCACAACTGGCTACTTTAATAGATGGACTTGCCGTTGACGTGGCGGAAATTAAAGCGTTAGTCTCTAAGCCACTACCGGAACTACCCCCCGTAGACCCCATCCCAACGCCGTTGCCAGAACCCATTCCGATTCCTCCGCCGCCGGTAGTCGCGCCGCCCATAACTGAAAGCAAACTGATTCAAAAAGAGGATTTAATTTATGAAGGTTCTTTCCGCGTCCCGTCGGAATTTACTTATGGAGGGCGCGTTTTATCGTTTAATCCAGTACGAAATACGTTGTTGCTTAGCGGACATGACAATACGATTGGCGACATTCTAGGAGAGATTAATATCCATGAGTTATTAATTGGGCCGTTAGAATCTCTGAATACGGCTACGATAGTCACAATACCGTTCGATCCGTTTGAAGGGGTGCGCGGCATGATCGCGCCCATTGCCGCTACTACAACAATGGGAGGAGTTTGGGCTGAGGGCGACAGCTTATATATGGACGCCCATATTTATTATGACGCCGCGCATAGCCAACGAGTATCTCATTTTGAACGTCCTTTGGATTTTAGCGACAGTGGGCAGGTAAAAGGGCCGTTTGCCACTACGGCTGGAAAGCCTGGGTATATAGCAGGGTATTTTGCGTCTGTCCCTCCTGAATGGCAGGAACGCATAGGCGGGCGAGTGATAAACGGATTAACAACGGACACTATTATATCCAGGACTTCTAACGGAGCGAGCGCATGGCTGATTGAGCCTACGAACATTGGCGCGATCAATCCGATTCCGGTCACGCCTCTAGTTTTCTATCCCTATGGGCATCCGATTGACACACCGCGCGGCGGGTGGCACTCAGCATCTGGAGATTGGCAAGTTCCAGGCGGTTCAGGCGGCGAGCCGACTTATTGGAACGGAAGCGGGTCTATGGGGACGGCTGTTTGGCCTAACGGAACCGACACGCTTTTGTTTTTTGGGGTCGCTGGAATAGGGCCTTTTTGTTATGGGTACGGGACTTATGATCCAGCGCTTCATGGGAAACCCACTGGGATCAGCGACACGGTTTATTGTTATGATTTAGTCACCAATCCAGGAGACAAATCCCAGCATGGATTTCCATACGTGTACCGTGTCTGGGCATACAAGGCCGAAGATTTACTAGATGTTAAAAATGGAGTTAAACAATCTTGGGAGCTTCTTCCATACACCTATTGGGATTTAAGCCTACCATTGCCACATGCTTCTTTAGGCTCGCATGTCAGGTCTGTGCTTGGAGCTACGGCTTATGATCCCAGCACTGGACGGATATTCGTCGCGCAACAAAGGGCGGACGCGCCACAACCGTATGCTAGGTGTCCGGTGATCCATGTGTTTAGAATACGTTGAGTGGAATTAATGGAAACTGATAAAGAGGAACGCAGAGTTCAAGATCAGGCAATCTTCCGAGAAAGCATATTAGCCAAACTTGATGCTTTCCATGAATGCACTGGCCGGCTAGACAGATCGTTTTCAGAATTCAAGCAAGGATTAGGAAAACGAACAGACGAGCAGGAACAGGTTATTGACCGTCATACATTACAGATTGACCGTTTAGAAAACAGTATGGCATTACTGCTAAAGGTTGCTTGGTGCATTATCGGCGGGGCAATTTTACAAACAATTATGGTTATTTTTAGGGCATTCAAATGAAAATTAAATTTGTTTTATCCTTTACCCTAGCGTTGGTGGTTGGTAGTTCTTTCGCTTTTGCGCATACGATTCTGAGGGATGCGAGCACATTATCACGAGGAAAAATACCGAATGAAAGGCTGGATTATTCTTCTGTGACTTTGCTTGGTTCTAACCCAACCTTCACAAGTTTTATCGGGGCGCAGCAGGCAGTAGTAATTGTTGGAACTTCTTCTGTGCGCGGCGCAACCATCATCACTACTACAACCGCGGGAATCAATATCGCTATCGCTTCTTCCACAAATCGCGGAGGTAATGTTTTCATTCAAGCCGGCAATTATGGGCCGACCGATCCTATCGGAGTCAATGAAAACGTGACATTGATTTGGGAATCATCCGCCGTGCTAAAATTCAATCAAAATGATGTTCTTCGTAATATTTTTATCGTGAGCGGCACAGTTATAACTCCAACGATAGATATATCTACTTCACTTTATAGCACTTCTTTACATACTGCTTTATTTGATTTCAAGAAAGACGGGAAAGTGTTTTATCCTGATTTAAGGCTGCATATTGGAACATATATTTCTGCTAATGCGCCCTGGCGCGGCCCGACATTAGGAGCATTTTTATTCGGGCCGCAAGCCATCGGAGCAATTTTAGATCATCCAAACATTTCTACTTTTACTTTTTTAAATCCAGTTGGTTCCAGCGTAGGATTGAACTTATTTGTCGTCAATGGAGCTTCACAATCTCAAATTATCGAACCAACAATCAATGGCAACCAGACTAACGTGTCAGTAACAAATGAGGGCTGGTTCAATATCATGGCTTGCGATGGATTTCAGATTACTGGCGGGAACATAAAATTATCCGAAAGACTTTTAGGAGTCGGCCCCAATGCTGGAACGCCAAGCGGACTAATAAAAAATTTTTCCTGGAAAGGCGGCAATATTTATAATTTCGCTAATACTGATGCGACCAGCGGTATTATCACTTTTGAAAGCGAGACGGTAGATTTTTCCACGGGCAATGAGGTTTCCGGAATGACTATTCAGCACATGGTGAACGTCACGAATCCTACTTTCTCAACAAATGCCCAGGTTGGTAAAGTCAATGGGGCTCTCTTTACAAACAATACAGTTCTTTTTATGGCAGGAAGCACCGGCGCGGCCTTTAAGATTTCAGGGGTAAACGATATCTTTACAATCATTCGTGATAATAGTGTTTTCGGCACTAGCACATTTATATCTGATTCAGGGACACAAACGAGATATACTACGCTTGGTAATTTTTTAAACGGAGTGCAACAATAGAATATGAAAAAGATGATCCCAGGCATGATTATTTTTCTTTTAGTTTTTGGAGGTTTTGCTTTTTCTTCGGACTATAAATACGATCCCGCTACAAAAGAAATCATCCAGCCATTCTCGAAAGTGAACGGCGTTGTGGTTTATAGCCAGTCGGAGCAGGATAACTTAGTCTCAATTTTTGACGAATTCAAGGCTACCGCGCCGATCAGTATTATTATCTCCGTGCCTGTAACTGCCGAGGTGGTTCTTTCCACGGCATTCCCCTGGAAGTCGAGGCAAGAGTACGACAATGTTATAAAAACAGATGAGGGCAAGCTGGAACTGATGGAGAAATTGTTTATTCGATCTCAGGTTTTATTTGATGCCGGCAGAACCGGAGAAAGCGGCCAGGTTAAAAACTATTATGATTTTCTGGCTAATGAATTAAAGAAAAAATGAGCGACACTATTCCAAAAGTAACGGCCCTCCATCCACGCGTCATAGATAGTTTAGGACAGCTTATAAATGAAGCAAAAGCCAGAGGTCTTTCCGTAGGGCTGCACATGGGGTTAAGGACACCGGAACAACAAGACGCGCTTTATGCTTCAGGCCGGACAAAGCCTGGGGCTATCGTTACAAATGCTCCCGCGTGGATGAGCTGGCATCAATATGGTTTAGCGGTTGATATTGTGTTCAAAGATGAAAAGGGAAACTGGACATGGAGCGATTCCTGTGATTGGAATGGTCTTGGGACTATCGGGGAACTGTTTGGATTTTCGTGGGGTGGAAAATGGTCGCGCTTCCCGGACTTGCCGCATTTTCAGATGATAGGTAAAATTCCAAATGTAAAAGAAGCAAAGCGGATTCTTTTTGAAAAAGGAATTGACGCGGTTTGGGCTCTCGTTTAATGGACTTTGAAATTCTTTATATAATTATCGGGTGTTTTTGTCTTTTAGTCTTGTTTATAGCGATGGGTAAACCGTGAACCTAGCAGGGTTTGTCATGTCTGTTATTTTTCCTTTACTTTTAGAGATATTAAAACGCATGGTTCCAGACAAAATATTTACTAGGCACGGCAATGATTTTCACGCAGGCATGAAAGCAAGAGGAAAGATATCTAATGCTCAAAATAACTTGAAGCGGTGGAATGAGTCAGGGATGACTTTAGAGAAATTGGTGAGGCGAAAGAAATGATCTGGGCTAGGAAGATATTTGACGGAATTATTTTTACGATTAGCTTTCTATTTAGGTTTACTGGATATGACAAAATTAAAAGAGAAAATATTAATTTGGATGTTGACCGGAGCCGCAAAGAGAAATGGGTTGAGGAGAAAACTTCTGCTTTGGAGAATCAAAAGGGAGGGAAAAATGTTTGAGAATGTTAGGGAAAAGCTGTCTGGATATAAAGTCTATATCATCTCCGTAGCTGGGATTATGGGAGCGATTGCGGGCTGGGTCTCTGGTGCATTGACTCAGGAAAAAGCGATCGAAATAATTTGGGAGTCGCTTCTTGCAATGACGGCCAGAGCGGCAATTAAGAAAGTGGAGCCTGCGATTAAAGAATAAAAGGAGACACAATGAAAAAATTAATATTGCTATTAGGACTGCTTACCGGATGCGTTGGATCTGTTGCTGCGGAGATGGACTTTAGGGAATTGTTTAAGCAAACGGAAGGGAAAGTCATAGATTTCGCAATCCTCTCTAGTGTCGAGGCGGGCTATGCTAGGGACTTAATTAATGGTGGGAACTACGTGGTGGGTCAGTTCCCCATGATCTACATTACTCCGTATATTTCTGGAGATTTTGGCTACCTCACAGGCTATGATGACTCAACACGCGGGGCATTAATGTTTGGTGGGTCTTTAAGGCTTAACAAGCTTTTTGAAGACGCTTTTGCGGGCAAGGTGGATATGATTAAAGGCTATGTCCCATCCGTAGAGAGCAACTGGGAAAAAATTTGGATCGGCCCGTTCATTTCTAAACGCTTCTCTGACTTTGACTCTACCCTGATCGGCGGTATCAAGGCTGGGCTGAGGTGGTGAAAAAAAATAAAAAAGCTTGACATTTTATAGTATAATTTTATAAGTTATAAATGCGTCCATCAGCGCGTTCAAATTTTAAGAGTTTCGGTTGCCTTGTCTGATGGCAGGGCGACCGAAACTTTTTTATTTATAAGAGGTCAACCGTTCCCTCCAAGTAAAGAGCCGAAGAAATTTTAGGTTTGATCTTTGAGTGCTTAATGGTGGAAAGGGACAGCCATAGAAAACGTGGAGCGAGCGCGCATGCCAAAGGAGACACCCAAATCTTTTGGACGAAACAATTACAACTATATCCTAGTAATAGATATACATATAAAGGAAACGGAGAAAGGGTAAGCATTTGGAGATCATATGTATTCGTCTGACTCACGGGAGATAGCTCCATTTACAGATAGAGGAAATCATGCGAAAAAAGAAAATTAAAAAAGCAAAAATAGAAGTCTGGTACGATGGCGCATGTGAGCCGAAAAATCCAGGTGGGACCGCGTCTTACGGAGTCATTATAAAAAGTGAGGGGAAGGTTATTTTTGAAGAAAGTAAAATCGTGGGGACTGGTAACGGGATGTCAAATAACGTTGCGGAATATTCCGGTGCTATTTCCGGCATGGAATGGATGATCGCAAATGGCCTTAAAGACCATCCGATCCTGGTGCGCGGCGATAATAAGATGTCGGTCGAACAGATGTCTGGAAATTGGAAGGTTAGGACTTGGGATGGACTTTATGTTCCGTATTGGCGAAAAGCGAAAGAACTGGTGAAACAGTTTACTCATATCGAGTTTCGCTGGATCTCGCGTGAGCAAAACGGGGAAGCTGACGAAATATCAAAACAAGCATTACGAGAATCCGGTATTAAGTTCAAAATCCAACCAGAATGACCCTACAATACGCGCAAACGAACTATCAAAGGCTCTGGCGCGAAGCCAGGGCGCGCGGCGAGGCATTCAGCGTGTTCGCATGGAAACCCAGGAAGACAACAATCGAACTATGCGACAAGGTGCGATTCTACAAAGCTATGAACCAAAATAAGGTTTACCGGAAAAAGAGACTATGGATTCGCGCGTTGCGAAAGCGACTTTATAACAAGCTGAAAAGTATCAAGTCCCGTTGCCGTAACCCAGGATGCCACAAATACGAGTATTATGGTGGGCGCGGGATTCAATGTCTCCTTAGTTTGGATGACTTAGAGTTCCTTTGGCATCGGGATAATGCGGTGGCTTTGAAGGAGCCCTCTATCGATCGGATTGATAATAATGGGCATTATGAAAGGGCAAATTGTCGGTTTATCGAAATGAGGGAAAACCGCCATCGACGTAAAATGGGGGTTTAAAATAGATTAAAATAAGACTTGACAATATTATACTATATATGTTATAATTATGAGGAATGAAGGATAGCGAACAGCAAAATCGAAGCATGAGGGGTGATAAAATGAGTCAGCCAAACAGAGTATCGGAGTTGATGGAAGTGAGTGAGGCGTTCTGGGATGGGGAGACTGAGCAGGTGAGAGCTAGTATTTTGATCGCGGCTGGATTCGTAATGGATTCCGCGATTGAAAAATTCCCGTTTCATTGTTTAAGCAAACAGGCTCAACGCGCAGTCGCAAGGCAAATCGGCGCAGTATTGGCAGATAAATAATCGTATAAAATGAGGGGTGATAAAATGAAGACCTACCAAGTAGCGGTGACCTACCGAGATATCCAACCAGAAGACGGACAAATCTACGAAAAAATCTACGAAATCGAAGCAAGGACAGAGTTTGAAGCAGAATGTCTTGCAATGAGAAAATGCGAAAACGAAGCCTGGTATCACGATGTAGATCATGCGGAAGTGTTCGGTGGATGCTATAAATGCCACGACACGAGTAGCGTTTCAGGCGACGAGGACAATGAGCTTTGCCCGGAGTGCGCCGCATTTTGGGGCGATCAGCAGCATGACATGATGCGGGATGGTGCGATATGAAAACTGAAATTAAAGTGAAGATTGATACTTGCAGGGAATGTAAACTGGGGTATACTAGAGAAGGATATACCGCTTATCCTGATCATATAGAACTGTGTTTTTTCCACGCCGCCGCGCCCGAATTGCTAGAGGCTGTTGTAACAGTGGCGGATGAATTACGAGCATGGATATCAAGCAATGATCCGAGGCCAGAGAGCTGGGCTGAACGTAGGTTAAATTTACTGCGTGCGGTTATCGCGAAAGCCGAAGGGAGGGTCAAATGAGACAGCCAGATAAGGATTTGGCGGGCGCGCTGGTGGGTGATGCGGAGCTAACGCGAGAGACGGGAATAATCGCTCAGAGTCTTATCTTCAATCATAACCATCTTGATCTCACCAGTTATACCTCACAGGAAATCGCCATCCTGATCGACAATCTGCACGCCGTCCGGCGCATGAAACTGCATCAAAAGTTAAGGATAGACGTAAAGGAATCGTAAATAATTCGGGGGTGGGAATGAGGATCACCCCTCGCCCATCCCCACAATTTAACAGGAGAAAATATTATGAACGAAGATGCGGATTGGGATACCAGTTACGGATGCAAGTGCGGGCATGGCCGAGTTGCCCATGATGATATGGGCTATGGAAAATGTCTTTCAAACTTGGTTAAGAATTGTCCCTGTACTTTATATAAGCCAATAAATGTATCGGAACACGCTGAATAAAATGACAAAACTCTGGGTGCTTCTTTGGATCAGTTCGAGTAATTACTGCGCATCGGATGTCGTGTTATGGGAAGATCGGTATTCCGTGCGCGGGAGTAGCACGGAGATTGTAGAGTGGATGCAAATTTTGCGTAAGGCCGGGAAGGGTTTCCATTTTTCAATTCTGGAAGCGACTCAATGGTACGATGACCCGGATGAAACAAATGCTGATAAAAGCGGGAGGTTTAGAGAATAATGTTCATCTATAAAAACATCTGCATGAGGGCTTTGGAGTTTGAAGACTTGGAAGGCATGTTTTACGCTAAACAAACCAAGAACGGAGATTATCTAAATGGAAAATAAGGATTATTGCGCTTCATGTGGCTATGTAATAGGCAAAGGCGATCCGCACCTTGAAATTAGAGGAATGATGATTGACGAAATGAGGATGCCTTGGCCTGTATGTAAAAAATGCTGGAAGGATCATTACGATGGATATAAAGGAGGCAAAAATGGTTGAACTGTGGCTAGTGGTTTCGACGGCGGGGTGTCGTGAGAGAACTTATAATAAAGCCAATATGATAAATGCTTATACATATGGCAGATTTGACGGGATGCTAGCAAGTCACGAAGCGTCAACCGCAACATTTATTAGCGACTTAGATAAATTTAAAAGGATAATAAATGCTGAAAATTAAGTTCCTCTTCGTTGCCCTGATACTTCTCCCCGCCTCGGCGTGGGGAGCTTCGGGTGATTATCCTAATTTATTCCGGTCGTCTTCTTTCAACCAGGAAACAGGACAGCTCTGTCCAATTTGTAAAACTCCGATGATCCGGCATACGGGTCAATGCGCGGTGTTACATAGTCCTGTGGATAGATGCGATTACAATGACCCCTTCTGCCCGAATGAGAATAATCATTCCAAATACCTTAAATCTCCACAAGAATATACCAAGGCGAATGATGGAGCTGCTCCCACTTTTATTATTTTGTGGGTTTCTACATATCCGATATTTGATAATCAGGGGAATCATGTTGGAGATGAATGGATTGACCGACAGAGCATAAGATCAACGCTTTTTGGAATTGAAAAGTGGATGCAGATTCTTAAAAAACATGGGAAAGGATTTAATTTTAGAATCTATGAGGCATATCTTTATAAAGAGTATTTTATAAAGCAATCCCTGGAAGAAGCGGAGGATCGAGAGAAGAGGAGTGTGCCGTATAAATGAAACTTGGTCAAGTCTTAAGAAAGTATCGCCGTGTTAGGGATATTGGACTCAGAGAAATGGCAAAAGAGTTTCAAATTGGTGCAGCCACACTTATGCGAATAGAGCAAGGTTATGACATGGATGGAAAGACTTTGGCGAAAATTCTTAATTGGCTTTTAAGTAAATAACCCCGCATGAGCCAGATGAAAGATTATAGAACATGGTGGAGACTTGGTTGCGATGTAAAAGCAGAATTTAATTTGTCCGGCTTGATCCATCTCAGTAAACTGCGTTTAATTAGTGACGATAGTTTAGATGAGATAGATTGCATATATGAACAATTATGGGCAATTCGTGAAGGACTCGCATGACCCAGAGGGAGGAGAAGATGAGCTTTGAAAGTTATATGAAAGAGCCAGCGGAAAGAGTAATTCTTGCCATTATAAATAAGGGCTCACATCCAGAATACCATGATGAGATTGCCAAAATGGTTGAAGAAAAATGGCCAACACTTTGGAATGCCTTAGATCATTTTCGTGTAAATTATGAGTCTTGGAATATCAATAAGACAGATTCCAGTAGCAATCCAGGCTCGTGAGGGACTGATTTGAAGTGCGGAGAGGTGGTGAGGAGCCGTAATCTATGGCAGTAGATTCGAGCGATCAGTTCTGAGAATGAGCCGTGGCATGACTGCCAGCCAGCCATGATAGCTTCTCAAAACGATTAATGGCCGCCACTTCCCGCACCAATTTGAAATGCTAGGGAGCCGTTTAATATGGCGGCTTGGAAGGAGAGCGAGATTGCGCGAGACCAGGTCTAACCCTTCACACAGCACAATTTGAAATGCTGGCAAGTCGGCGAAAGCAAGCCTTGTCGGGCTTAGATGGGTTCGAATCCCATTGCTAGAGTTAGCGGAACGACAATTCTGCGAAACAAGAGTGGTCTTGGCGACACGCTTGCCAGCTAAAGTTTGCGGGGATAGCATATAGAGTAATGCAGTCATTTGGGTAATCCTTGAGATATAGAAGGCTCAGATGAAAGAGAGGCTGCGCAAGTCGGCCAACCCGCGACACCTTGCTAAATTACATTTGATTTACATAACTAAAGTTGGATGGAGAGAGAATGGAAACAAACACATACAAGATGAGTTACTATTGCAGAAACTGTGGGAATTATTTTTATGAGGAGATACAAAAAGGCATTAGGGCTGTTCTGAAACATTGCCCATTGTGCGGATGCTCAGAGGCTTATCCTAAAGGGGCGCAAGTCCAGATAGAACATCTGAACACAGATTAATTAAATGACCGAGCCTAAGCTGTGCGTGTGTGGACATAGGGAAGGTATTCACAATAACAGCAACAATTACAATAAAGGAAAATGTTTTGGATGCTTTCGTCTTACAGCAATCGAATGTAGATGTATAAAATTTCGTCTGGCTAAACCGCCGAGGAGGAAACAGAAGAAATGATCCCATTGGTCTGTTCGCATTGCGGATATTCTACTGATGTTAGGAATCAGTCTGGCCGTTGCGATCATTTGTATTACCCTGAAAACTGTCACATTTGTTGGAATAACCAAAAAGGAGAAGCAGAGGAAATGAGTAATAGTCCTGAATATGGAAAGGTTTGTGAACATGGGAGTCTAAAAAGAAAATGTGAAATTTGTGAGAGAGATCAAGAAATCTCTCAGCTCAAATCAGAACTAGAGAGATTAAAAGAAATGGTCGCCCATAAGATAAAACTCTGCGGAGAATGGCATGATACCTGTAAAAACTTAACCCTTGAGCTAGAGAAAACTAAGGCCGTGCTCGAGGAATTAATGGAAGTGTTTTTTGAAATAAGATTTGCATCTCATTTAACATCCAGCTGTGAACATCCAGAAGGAAGATGTCCGTATAAAATTGCAGATAAGGCTCTTAATATTATTTCGCAAAGTCTTAACCCTATTTCAGGGGAGGAGATAAAATGAAAAATGACCTAAGCACCTTCATGTGGTATTTAAGCTCCTGCGCTATAACTTTCATGGCTTGCGCCTTCTTTCTCTCTGTGTTCTATGGAGTATTCCTTGATCCTACTTTCCCATACAAATGAACGAAGAAGAATTCGAGAAGTATAAGCATCGTGGCATGAAGATTTATAAGATGGAGATTAAAACTATCTTGATTATAACTGGGGTTATTTTCCTTATAATATTCTGTTTCTTTATAGCGTGTTTAATTGGTGCGGCTATTACTGGTATTTGATTAATGATACTTAATATATTATAATTATAGCCTATGGGAAACAAAGACCAGGCAAAACTTGAAGGTTGAAAAAACAATGAAATTAATCAATATGACTGGACGCAATTTTGGAAGGTGGAAAGTCCTGAAATGTTACGGAACTCAAAATGCAGGAAAAAATGGAAGATGAATCAAAATCGGTCTTAACAGGAGAGATCCCAGGCGGAGCATTGTCGTTTTCTAAAATCTCTACCTTCACGCGCTGTCAGTATCAGTTTTATTTATCATACGTTAAGAAAATAAGAACTGCACCGAGTGCCGCCATGATCTTAGGCCGAGCTTTCCATAGCGGTCAGCAATACGGAGTGACGGAAATGATCGAGCGTTCCACGCCGCCGCCGGACATGGTTACGGATTATGCCGTAGCTTATTACGAAGCCACGCTAATCTTAGAGCCTGATACTGAATTCGGGGGGGATGATCCGAACGCCGGGGTGGTTAAAGACGACTTAGTTAAAATGTCCGGGCCGGTTTTTGATAAATCGGTTTCTAAGTTAAACCCGATAACCTGCGAGGAAAAGTTTGAAATCGAAGTCTCCGGTGTTCGGGTACGCGGGAGGCTGGATATTAAAGATAAAAAAGAAGATGGAGTGTCTATTACGGAATTAAAGACCGGGACGCGTCGTCCAGAATTGTTAACATCCTTCGATCTCCAAACTTCAATTTACAGCAAATCGCAAAACAATGTCCGAGGACTTAGGAAAATATTTACAGTAAGACATTTAGATAAAAATAGAAATTTTAGTGTTTTGAACTATATAAAGAAGCCCGACCCTCCTAGTTTTATAAATGACATGATCCTGATGGTTGGAAGGGTCGCGGAAGCAATAAAATCGGCGTCAATTTATGGCTTTATTAAGCAGTCGGATTTAAGAACGTGCTCTTGGTGCGGTCATCGCAAAATGTGCAGACCAGAAATATTTGCCAATGAACATTCGCCAGAGGAATATGTCTCGCTAGAAACGGTTTTTAGTACTAAGCCGGAGAAGAAAATAAAAATATGAGATATGGAAGATGGACGGTTCTAAATCATTCCGATCAAGATAAATTTGGGGGTAAAAGAATATATTGCCTTTGTGATTGCGGCAAAAGAAAAATGGTTCTGGGAAATAATTTAAAGCGCGGCCTTTCAAAATCTTGTGGTTGTCTATTTAAAGAGATGGCAAAAACTATGAGTATAACTCATGGATTGAGATATTCGTCTTCTTACAAAACTTGGTCTCAAATGATTCAGCGGTGCGACAACCCAAAACGAATCCAATTTAGCAGATATGGAGGGCGCGGAATTAAGGTATGTGAAAGATGGTATATTTTTGAAAATTTCTTTCAGGATATGGGCGAGCGGCCGAAAGGTTTAACGATAGACAGAATAAATAATGATGGAAACTATGAACCAGGGAATTGCAGGTGGGCTACGAGAAAAGAAGGCATCACCGACGCTAAACATACCAATTTAGGTTAACAAAATGGAGGAAGATAAACGTGAGCGATAAAATATGGCAAACGGATTCGTATAAAAAAACAGTGTTTGACGTTATGCGTGAGTTTAGTGAAACAAATTGGGATCAACCAAGAAAAATGATAAAAACTCCTGGGGATAATAGTCTGTTTACTTTGGAAAACGGAGCGGCAACTTACGACGTTACTCTGTCAAACGACAGCAGATACTACATTGTAGGTATAGTTTATAAAATATGAAAAGATACCACAATTTAGAGCAATACGAACATGAAATAGCAATGCTTAAATCAAGAATTAATATATTAAAAGACGCTTTAGAAAATATTGAAAAATCTCTGTATCGCGCACCGCAGAGTGCCTGGGTTGACATGGTAATTAATAAGTGTATAGAGGCAAAGAAGATATGAAAGATAGAATCTGGAAACCTCTATATGCGATCTGGACTGATAACAATGGATGGGCAAAATCGGTAGACGGTATTATAAGAGCGT
>ERZ1292642.200-Hain-H14-01um-R1-200-length-41119-cov-33_pt1 | contig 41119 bp, 58 predicted proteins | sample MGYA00564403_ERZ1292642 | MGnify/ENA primary metagenome ERZ1292642 (study PRJEB36523, sample SAMEA6512643) | groundwater metagenome | collected 2019-01-09 | study: AquaDiva: Metagenomics assemblies of 32 groundwater samples
TCATGCCAACTGTCAACTCAAGTCTCATCGGTGCGAGCCTCACCAGCAGCGACGCGACGGCGCTGTTCGCATTGGGCACGCTCGCCGATGCAACCGACGGCCACTATCAATACGTCGAGGTCACTTCGACCCTGATCACCGGGGAACTCGTGCTCATCCTGCCCACCGGCACTGCCAAGGCGTTGGTGACCGCAGAACTCACGGGTGGGTCTCAAGGCCAGTGGATCGGAGTCGCACAAGGCCAGATCAACCAATCGGAATTCGGTTGGGTGGCTACCCAGGGGCGCAATCTCTACGTGCTGTGCACCGGCACGGTCACGGCGCTCGGGAGTGGCGGGCCTGCCTTCAGCGCTAACAGCGGGCGGTTGCAGAACGCCGCGGCTGTCGGTGTCGGGGCTACAGCGTTCGGGATCTGGATCACGACCTCGGCGAGCACGGCTACCGCCTCGGTCGCGCGGGCGACGCTCACTTTTCCGCGAAGCGTGCAACCGCTGGCGTAACATGCAATACGTCGAACCATTGCCGATCGAGCGCGCGGGAGACCCCGATACTGTATGGTTCCCGCTGCAGATTCACTCCGCCCTGGCCAACACCGTGGAGGACATCAGCGCGAATATCGAGCGCAATCTTGAACGGGACTACATTCCGTTCAATGAATTGATCGGCAAGTCTCAAGGGGCCGTTGCCATAGTGGGCAGCGGCCCTTCTCTAAAGGAGAACTGGCGGCAATTGAAGCGTTTCAAGGGCGATATCCTCGCCTGCAACGCGGCCTGCCAGTTTCTTTTGGAGAGGGGCGTCGTTCCGAAATACATGATGTGCTTCGATGCCGATCCGCTCATGTTGGAATTCATGACTCCGCACCAGGAGATCACTTATCTCCTGGCTTCGCGCTGCCCGCCGAAGGCATTCGATATGCTGAAAGGCTGCCGGATAGTGTGCTGGCACGCCGCGGGCGATGAAAAAGTGTCAGACCTGCTGACCAAGCACGCGAGGATGGAGCCGATGGTCATCGGTGGGCGTGCAGCGGTGACCCGCGCGATGATACTGGTATTGCCGATGGGTTATACCAGTATCCACCTCTGGGGGGCGGATAGCTCCTTCGCCAACGGGCACACTCACATCCGCCGCTCAACCACCGAGGAGCGCCGCATGGCGATCTTGGTCAACAAACGCACGTTCTCGACCGCCCCATGGATGTGCTCTCAGGCCGAGGATTTCAAACTCCTCGCTCCGAAATTCTCCCAACTGCACGGCATCGAATATGTAGTGCATGGCGACGGGCTGATTCCGCATCTCGCCATGACGATGGGCTTCGAGACCGATCTTGAACCGAAGTTGAAATTTCTTGCGCGGTCCTGGGGCGCGAGAGCAAAGGCACTTTGGGCACAACTCTAAAGGAGGCATTCACATGCTTGCGAGCGACATGAATAATCGTGAATTCACGAATCCCCTCAACCCGGACGATCTATTGCATGTGGAGTTCTACATGCACGCGCCACTCGATCCGAATAAGAGCCAGATCGCGGGCAAGGCAGTATATGGGGAAACGGTGCCCTTCGTGCGCATCATGCGGCCGGGCGACAATACCTCGATCATCGAGACTCCGGTCAGAAACGATCACCAGGCGCGCTGGCCGCAGCGCTGGCTCGCCTTCCAGATGAAGGAAGGCATGATTGAGGGAGTGATCGATGTGCCGGGCTGGAAGATAGAGGAGTGGCCGGTCATCAATGAGAGTCAGGTCCATGAGTTGAAGTACCTGCGATTCTCCACCGTGGAGCAGATCGCCGGAGCCTCAGACGCCCAGATTCAGCGTCTGGGGATCGGCGGCATTGGGTTGCGCGAGCAGGCGCGTCAGGCACTCAAGGACAAGTATCAGAGCGCGGCACGGACGGAGCTTGAGACGCGGGATCGCCAGATTGCGGAGCTGAAGGCCCAAGTTTCCGAGATTACCGAAGCGCTGAAGATCAGAAATACTCCTGCCGAAGAGCCACCGCCGCAGCCGCAGCGGCAGCCGCAGCCGCAAGCACAACCACATCAGCGCCATCTCAGCCCTGAGCAGATCGAGAAGATGCTTCAGGCACGGCGCGAGAAGAAGGAAAAACGCGAGCGGTTGCGAGCGATTCGCAACGCGAAAAAAGAGGAAATGCTCCGCGCACAAGCCGCACAAGCTAAGGCCTGAAAATGGCCCAGACCCTGCTCCAGTTGGTCAACGCCGCCGAGCGCGAGTTGGGCTTCACTGCCTCTGCCACGGTGATCGACAACACCGACGAGCAGGCGGTGCAGTTCTTGAATCTCTTGAACGGCCTCGGCGTCGACATGGTGCGGGAGCACGACTGGCAGGGGCTGCAGACCGAGTATCTCTTCTCGACGGTGTTCTTCGAGTACACCGGCACGACCACAGTCGACTCGACGACGCTCTCCGCGCTCTCTTCCACGACCGGGTTGACGACGAATCCCACCCGCTTCACCGTCACTGGCACTGGGATACGCAGCGATTCCAACCTCGTGAGCGTCAACGCGGGAGCAGCGACTGCAGTAATCGGGCGCGAGGCTTCCTCAACTGGCACGCTCAGGACATTGACTTTCTCCCAGGTCAAATACGCGATGCCATCGGACTATGACCGGCTGATCGACCGCACCGACTGGGACAAGTCACAGAACTGGGAGATCATCGGTCCCGAGACCCCGCAGCAGTGGCAGTGGCTCAAATCCTCCAATCTCTCGACCGGCGGCCCGCGCACGCGCTTCCGCGTCTACGGGGATCTCTTCACCATCTTTCCGCCGCCGACGAGCGAGCGAGATATGCGATTCGAGTACATCTCTGATTTCTGGGTGATCTTGACTGCGGCGACCATCCCGACGAAAGCCTCCCTCACGGTCGATACCGATATCAACATCTTCCCCGATCGGCTGCTGGTGACGGGGCTGAAGCTGCGCTACGCCGAGTCCAACGGCATCGACTGGCTGATCCCTTCTCTCACCAAGCAGTGGATGCGGCAGCTTGATTTCTCGAAGGCCGCGGACGCTGGCAATGCGACGCTCTCGATGGGGGGGCGCTACGGCTCCGCGCTTATCGGCTGGCACAACGTGCCAGATTCCGGATATGGCTCTTAGGATTCCGCTCGCCGCCTCGGTCGGCACCCGCAATTCGGCTTTAACGACCGATGCGCTGCTGCTGAACGCCTACGCCGAGCCCGAGGGCAATGGCTTCACGATCTACAAGCGTCCAGGGGTGGACAATTACGCTACCTATACCGCGGGTGTCGCGCAGGGTCAATACGTCTGGCAAGGGGATTTGTTCACGATCTTCAACGATTCGTTGGCGAACAACGATACGGCAGCGACTTATGGCTTGTCGGATGGCGGTTACGCTGGCCAGCAATACCAATTCGCGCAAACAGCAGGACAACCTGGCAGTCCGATCGCCAATGGCGCGACTTGGGTCCAGGACAGCGCGGCAGCGGGCTTCAGCGCGCGCGACCAAGTAGGTTACACACAATTCAATAGCCGTCTCTGGATTATGGGCGGAACGACCGGGTCGCTTTTAAATGATGTCTGGAGTTCGGCTGATGGCATCACCTGGACCCAGGCAACCGCAGCGGCTGCGTGGGCGGCCCGGCGTAATCATGCGGTCTGGACATACAACAACCGGATGTGGGTAGGTGGCGGAAACGATGGTGTCAACGTAAACAACGTCTATAACTCCACCGACGGCATCACTTGGACTCTGGTCACTGCTGCTGCCGGTTGGGCGGCACGGCAAGCTGCCGTATCACTCGTATTTAACAACCGCATGTGGATCATGGGTGGTCTCGGCGGTGCAGTGTTGAACGATGTCTGGTCCTCCACCGACGGCATCACTTGGACGCAGGCGACGGCTGGCGCCGCTTGGGCCGCGAGACAAGCGGCTTCAGGTGTGGTTTATGCCGGCAGGATGTGGATTTTCGGTGGAGATAATAATGCCGGGACTCTTTACAACGATGTTTATTATTCCACCGATGGGATTACTTGGACCCAAGCGACCGCTGGCGCCGCTTGGGTAGTACGCACATATGCGCGCGGCATCGTATATGGCGGGAGAATGTGGATATTAGGGGGCATGAATGCCGCAAGCGTTCGTCTCAATGAAGCTTACTATTCGACGGATGGTATCACCTGGACATCCGCCGGAGCGGTGACTGCTGGCGCTCTTGCGGTAGCGGCGTTCGCGGCATACGTTTTAAGTGGCAAAATGTGGCGCGCCGCTGGTAGTGTGACCGGTGGCGGATTCGAGGATGATTCCTACAGCTCGACTATCAATACCACCATCACCGCCGTAGGGCCGACCGCTTATCTGATGGTGAAGAACAATACATTTGGCTGGTATCTCACTGGCACGACGTTGACGCAGATCACCGATGCCGACTATCCCGCCGAGACCGTGCCGGGAGTGATTTATCTCAATGGCACGTTTTACGTCATGAACCGCGCCGGCCAGATCAATGGATCTGATCTTGAAACCCCAGTCACTTGGAACTCTCTTAACTTCATCACTTCGGAAGCCGAGCCGGATGTGGGCGTGATGATGGCGAAGATTTTGAACTACGGTATTGCTCTTGGCGCATGGTCAATCGAGGCATTCCAGACGACCGATCCGGCGCCCGCGACTGGCTCGACACTCTCGCGCATCGATGGTGCCTATCGTCAATACGGTTGCGCTTCGGCAGGATCAGTTGCTTATATCGAAAATGGCCTGGTCTTTCTCTCTCAATCCAAATTGCGTGGCCGAGAAGTGGTGCGCATGCTGGGACTTGAAATCGAGCGGATTTCCACTCCCTCAGTCGAGAAGGTGATTCTTGCTGATAGTCTCTCCACCGTTCACTCGTTCTGTTTGAAGGCTGGCGGCCGTGAATTCTACGTGCTCACCCTCGTCAATACAGCCGTGACGCTCGTTTGCGACCTCGCGAATAAGATGTGGTATCAGTGGTCCTCCCTCATCGCGGCGACCGCCCAGACGCTCACTTCCGTTACTTCTTCTGGGACGACCGCGACCGCCACGCTTGCCGCACATGGCTATAGCGATGGGCAGGTCGTACTGATCGCCGGCGCGAACCAAGCGGGATACAACGGCACTTTCATCATTCGGCGAGTCAGTGCCAATGTGTTTACCTATCCGGTGGCCTCAGGGCTGGTGACGCCGGCAACCGGCACCATCACCGCGACCGGCTATACCGATGGCTACTTCCGCTACATCAACTACGTCGACAATCAGGGCACCGATGTCGTGCAGCACGTCTCGGATGGGCTGCTCTACCAGATCGGCACCACTTACACCAACGACAACGACATCCGCATCAATACCCGTGCGCGAACGGGAGCCTTCAATGGCCAGACACTGGACAACAAAAGCTTTCCCGTGCTGCGGCTCGACGCGGACAATGTATCGGCCAACGCCTACGTGCGCTGGACGGACGATGATTATGCGACCTACAACCTTTTCCGGCAGATTGCGCTCTCCAACAACCGGAAGGAACTTCGCAACCTCACACGCTCGCGTCGCAGAGCGTTTGAAGTGATGCACGCGGACAATTCCGCTTTCATCGCATCGAGTCTTGAGCTGGACGTGAAAGCCTGGAGAATCTGATGGCTTGGAGGATCTGAGATGCCAACACCGTATCAATATTCGACTGCCCTGGGAAGCACTACTACCGGAAGCACGAACTCCGGCGTGGATTGGGAGTCGACCCGAAAGCAACTGCAGGCGCAGGGCTATAAGTTAAACCCCAGCACTGGGTGGAACTCTCCGGTCACGCTTGCCGGGGGTGGACAAGCTGCAGGTACTCCGGCCACGCCGCTGACGAGCCAAACAGGGCCGATGACAACGCAGAATCTGCCGCAATGGGCGAGTACTGCCGGTTCTACTGCTGCGAGCCTCGCCGATCCCTTCGCCGAGCAGCGGCCACAATATCAGCAACAACTTGCGAAACTCATGAGCGATCCGGGATCGCTGGCAACTTCCCCGCTCTACAAATTCGCGCAGGAGCAGGGCTTGGAGGCGGTAAACCGCACCGCGGGCGCTAGAGGGCAGCTCGGATCTGGCAACCGCTTGGCTGATCTAACGCGCTTCGGGACAGGGCTTGCGGGAGAGAATTTCTTCAAGATGGCGCCGCTTCTGGGACGTTTCGCGGGTGCGGATACCAGTTCTCCTGCGGCGGCGGGTTCAGCCTATGCCTACGGTCAGGGCAAAGCGATGGATGCCTTCAGTAACCAGGAAATGGAGCGCGCCTACCGTGATGCGCTGGCTAACCAGCCGAGTGGGCAACCCTCCTACATGGATACCGCAAACCGGATGGGCACCCAGGCACCGCTTTCCACAGATCCCTACCGCAGTGCCTATTACAGCGGCATGGGGGCCCCACAAGGTTCTCAAACGTCCTATGGTGGTTACCAGGAGCCGCAAATCTCGTCCTATCCTGGCTCACCGCTGAACCTGGATTATGCACCAAGCTCGGGCTATGGCTACACCAGTCCAGGTGCGGAATCGCTTGCGCCATCGGGTGGCGGAGGCTTTTACGACCAATATGGCGGAGGTTACGACTTCGGCCAGAATCCACCGCTCGATCAGTCAGGCGGCGCGATGGATATGGGTATCGGCATGAACTACAACCCATGGAATCCCTACGGACAGCAGAGTTCAACGCTCTCGCAGATCAGCGGACAGTTGCCGCAGGGCTATCAGCAGCCGGCACCCAATCTCTACGGTGACTGGGGATTCCTGGGAAGCAGGGGCTGATCATGGCACAAGGCGGATATTATCAAGGTCTGCTCGGCGCGCAGGGTGCGCTCGCTGACATTGAGCAGAAACGTCGACGCACCGGATTGCTCGATCTGCAATCGCAGGCGGCCGGTGCGGAACTGGAAGAATTTCAGAAAACCGCGCCCCTACGCACAGGCATGAAGGAGGCGCAACTGAAGGCGCAGCAGGCGCTCGCGCCGCAGCGTGCAGCAGAACTCGAAGGTCAGGGCATCCAGAACCGCGCTGGCATGCTGAAGATGATCCAAGCGGGCAAGTCGCTCTTTCCCCAAGTTGGCGACCAAATGGGACTTGATCAGGCAAATCAGCAGTTCGAGCAATTCACCGGGCAGCCCTCACCCTATCGCGGCAAGCAATTCACGCCTGATTTTCGAGATCGGGTGATCGGCGATCTCATGACGATCGAACAGCGCGTGGAGTTGTCCGGAAAGACCAAGACCACAGCGCCGGCCGGTTATCGGCCTACCGCCCAAGGCAATCTTGAGGCGATCCCTGGAGGCCCAGCCGACGTCAAGGCGGGCGCGGAAGCTCTAAAGACCGAGAAGCACGCGCAACTCGCTTCTAGCCGTGGCGCGATCGTTGCCGGGAAGGTCGATGATGCGTTGAAGAAGATCGGTGCTTTCGGACTTCTCACGACCGGCCTTACTGGGAAGATTTGGGGCTACGCGCCGGGAACATCGGCCTACGATTTGGAGAAAGACCTCGATACCATCCGCGCACAGGTCGGATTTCAGGAGCTGCAGGCCATGCGCGAATCCTCGCCGACTGGAGGAGCGCTCGGACAGATTGCGGTGCGCGAGCTGGAGTTTCTTCAAGCCGCAATCGCGAATCTCGACCGCGGACAGAGCCGCGAACAGCTTGTCAAGAATTTGGGTCAAGTAAAACAGCATTTCGAGAATTGGAAGAATGTCATGAGACAGGCCGGAGGCCAAGGGGGAGCGGAGCAATCCTATGGGCGCCGCGGTGGCGATAAGCTGAAATTGAACCCGCAGACCGGACGCTTGGAGTATCAGCTCTAATGCCTACGGTCACCGTCCGCGGCATCGGGGAAGTCGATTTCCCCGCTTCCATGAGTCCTCAACAGATCGAGGCTGCTATCGAGCGCGATCTCGTCCCGATCATCACGCAACAACGTCAGGCGACGCAGCAAGATATGCAGCGCATGGCCGATCCTCTGGCAGGAACAACTCCAAGCTATCGCGCTGTCTCAGGCTACGGCAAAGCCGGAGCCGACATCGCGCGCGGCGTCGGGCAGAATTTGGGCCTTGTGAGCCGTGAGGATGTGGCCGAGGCGCGTAAGCGTGATGAGCCGTTGATGCGTTCTGGTGCTGGCATGGCGGGCAATATCGCTGGCAACATCGCGGCGCTCGTTCCTACGGCAGCGATACCGGGAGCGGCTACGGTGCGTGGTGCCGCAGCGATCGGCGCTGGCATTGGCGCAATCTCGCCGAGTGCATCGACCGAGGAAACCCTCGCCAATATTGGGGGCGGCGCGGCGCTGGCTGCTGGCGGCCAAACTTTCGCACGTGGACTTGCACGAGCCATTAGTCCGCGCGGGCAGCCTGCTGCTCAGGCACTTGCGCGAGAAGGCGTGGAACTTACTCCCGGGCAGATTCTTGGTCCAACCGCGCGGCGTATAGAAGAAGGATTGACGAGCATTCCGTTCACCGGGGATGTGATTCGCTCCGCTCAGCGCCGCACCATCGAAAGTTTCAATAGGGCCGCGCTGGCTAGAGCGCTTGCCCCAATTGGGGAACGCCCGACGCAAGTTGGACATGAAGGCATCAAGGAAGTCGGCAAGAAACTAGGAGCCGCCTATGATGACCTTCTGCCGAAGCTGCGCATCAAAGCGGATCAGGCATACACGGATGAACTGATCGACATTCTTGACAAGGCGAAGGTGCTTCAGAAATCAGATTGGGAGCAATTGCATACGATCATCAGGGAGCAACTCGGAACTAAATTCGATAAGGGCGGCGAGATGACCGGTGAAGTTCTCAAAGGTGTTGAGGGCGAACTCGGACGTCTTGCTCGTGGGTATTCCCGTGACGCTTCATTCGATAAGCGACAACTCGGCCAATTACTACAGGATGTGCAGGCCGCAACGCGTGGGATGGTCGAGCGCGCGAATCCTCAGTATGCCGAGCGGCTCTCCAAGATCAATGAAGGATGGGCAAATCTTCTTCGTGTGCAACGCGCTGCTGGTGCCGCAGGCTCGAAAGAGGGCGTGTTCACTCCCGAAGCATTACGCTCTTCAGTCAAGGCGTTCGATTCATCCCGCAATCGTGCCAGATTTGCGCGCGGTGAAGCTCTCATGCAGGATTTGGCGCGCTCTGCGGAAGGTGCAATGGGCCGCACGGTTCCCGATTCCGGGACGCCTTTCCGCTCACTTGTCGCAACCGGACTACCCGGATTACTCTCTGCCGCGGCAAGTTCCCCGATAGCGGCCGCATATACCCACCCCGGACAGAGCGCGATGCGTGGCCTATTGACCAAGCGTCCAGGTAATGCACGTCAGCTTGCTGATCAGATGCGCCGCTTGGGATTGCTGGCGCCTGCTATTTCCGCTGGAACAAGTGAATGACCGGCATGCAATGGGCGCTGCTCTTGAAACCGCTTGGAGTCTTTGTGCTGCTCGCGATTGCCGCGCCGTTCAAGGTGCTGGCGTGGCGGCTGCTACCAGACTCACGATTGAAACGGCTGCTCTTTACGAAGCTTAACTGACGTGAGCAATATCCAATCCGTTCCAGCGATCCCGATACGGGATGATCCGCTGCAGAACGCGCAGTGGAAGAACTGGTTCTTGCAGTTGACGCGCAACGTCAACGGCACTTGGGGCGTCTCCAACGGCGGCACCGGGATCAATACCTATACTATCGGTGACTTGCTCTACGCGAGTGCCGCGACAACGCTCTCCAAGCTCGCGGATGTTGCCGCTGGCAGTTATCTCCGTTCAGGTGGAGTAGCGACTGCCCCAGTGTGGAGCACGACGACACTGCCAAACAGCGCGACGATCGGCGATCTTCTTTATTCATCCGCCGCTAATGTCTACAGCAATCTTGCCGATGTCGCCACTGGCAACGCGCTCATCTCCGGTGGCGTCGCTACCGCTCCATCATGGGGCAAGATCGGGCTCACGACGCACATCTCTGGCACGCTTGCGGTTGGTAATGGGGGCACTGGGATCGTCAGCCTGACGGTCAATCGAATCCCTTATGGCAATGATACCAGCGCCTTTCAATCCTCGGCGGATTTGACTTTCAATGGCACGAATCTGGTAGTAGGCAGCGCCGGTTGGACTGCATCAAAAACCGCAGCCACGGGTTTGACTGCTCAAGCCAATGCCCGCTTCGCTCATGGTACATCAGCACTTGCAACGACCGCGACCGAGGGATTCATGCATGTCCAGTCCTGCGCGGGCACTCCGACCGGAGTTCCGGCGAGCATTCCGACCGGACAGATACCGATGGTCTACGACTCGACCAATCACAGGATCTATGCCTATTCCGGAGCATGGCGCAGCGTCGCGGTGGCGTAAATGGCGAGTTACCACGACGATGCGAGGCTGCTGTTCAAACTCGCTAATGCCGATTTTCAATTGACCACAGACCAGACGTTCACCAAACTCGGCACCTATACCAATTACATGATCAATCGCGTCATCGGGCGCAGAGTATCAGGTGGGGCGACGGTCGCCTGCACCGGGGGTATCTATACTGGAGCAGGGAAGACCGGCGATCAGCTCGTCGCTTCGACCCAATCTTGGCTCGGGATGTCCGGAGCGGGGAAGATACAGGACGCATCTCTGGGTGCGGTGATCTCGACGGATGCGGAAACGGCGACCCCGATTCTCTCGCTCACCGTGGGATCAACGGCGGCGATTGTCGCAGATGTTTACATCTACGGCATGATACTGGACTGAGCATGACGATCTCACGTTCCGCGAGCTTACCGGGCATCGTCCTCATCATGGGACTCTCGACCGATACCAAGCCAGTGAGTGTCGCGGGAGATTCCTTCATCGAAACGAATACCGGAAAGGTGTTCTATCCCGATGGCGCAAGCGGCTGGACGCAGGCCGCAGGGGGGGCTGCCGCATGGGGTGACATCACCGGAACTCTCTCAAATCAAACAGACTTGCAAACGGCATTGAATGCCAAGGCCGCTACTACCGCGAAGCTTGATAGTTTTGGCGCACCCGATGATGTGACGACTCTCAATGCTTCAGCCACTGCACACGGGCTGATGATGAAGTATCCAGGAGGCACCACGAATTTTCTGCGCGCCGATGGAACGTTCGCTGCGCCTCCGGGGGGCGCGGGCGGCACACCAGCGAACTATCTGAATCTCTTGGCCGGTATCTGACCATGGCAATTACTAGCCTCGACGGGATCGTGGCGGGATGTCTTGCTCCGGTGCCGATATTCAAAGTAGGCACCGCGCCGGAAGCGGCGGCGATTCACTATTCGACGTTCTACGCGACCGGAAACCCTGGTGCCGCGGCCGCGCCCACTCCTGGACTCGCAGGAGCTGCACTGACCACTTATGGCGGACAGATCCCTTGGACCAATCCGGTTAGCGGCAATAGCTACGTCGCGCGCTTCAGCGGAGCGGCATCGGTCGCCGCAGGATATTGGATTCACGACCGGCTATGGCACAACTCCGGGATTGTCGTGACGACGACCACCGCCCAGACAATCAATTCCGTTGCATGGCCTGCACGAGATCGAGACGGTCTGACTGCTGGTGCTGGCATCATGGTGGCGATCGAAGTCAGGACCGCGACGACGAACGCTGGCGCGATCACCAATACCACGATGTCTTACACGAACCAAGCAGGGACCGCCGGGCGGACAGCTACAATCGCATCATTTCCCGCGACTGCCGTCGTCGGGACTTTCGTACCGTTTCAGCTCGATGCAGCCGATACCGGAGTACGTTCGATTCAGACTATCACTCTGGGAACATCATACGTTGCCGGCGCGATACATCTTGTGGCCTATCGTCCGCTGCTCCAGATGGGAGTGACAATCGCCAATATCCCATTCGATCTTGGGGCAGTGGGTTGCGGCATGGTGCGCTGCTTTGATAATACCGTTCCGTGGTTGGTGCAACTCGCCACGGCCACAACGGCGACGACTTTCAATGGGGCGCTCATCATAACTCAAGGATAAAACAATGTCTGAAAACGGAACTCAAGAACTAGAAGTCGCAGCAGGTGATAAGAAGTTCAAGCTGCGCGGCTCTGACCTCCTGACCTCAGTAATCGGGATGATCGTGTGCTCCGGACTTGTTCTGCTTGGCTACGTGCTCTATGAGCACAAGGGCGATGCCAAGAGCCGCGATGGAGAAATGGTTACGGTCGTCAAAGAAATGACAAGCGTTGCGAGAGAGGGCGTTCAGGCTCAACGCGAAATGAATTGTCTCATCGCGCTGCCCCAGGACCTGCGGGAAAAACAGTCTGAATTCTGCAAGCGCATGTCTAAATGATTACGCTGCAGGGTTACTGGAAGGGTCGGGATGTTAGCCACGCCGAGGAGTTGACTGATGAGATCAATCGAAATGCTAAAGTCACTGTGGACCGGGTTAACGAGCTACTTGCTCGCGCGGGACATTCCGACATCGACCATGTCAATAGCGGATGGCGTCCGCAAGGTGTTAACGACGCCACTCGCAATTCTGCAGCGAATTCTCGTCACCTCAGCGCCCAGGCTGTTGATATCGGTGATGCTGATCGCGCTCTTGCTCATTGGTGCGTTGACCACTTGGATGATTTGAGAGAGATAGGACTGTGGATGGAGGACCCTAGATGGACTCCGGACTGGGTGCATTTGCAGATTACACCGCCCAGGAGCGGTAAACTCGTCTATATTCCCAATAATTCTCCTCCGACAGACCCGACTTTCGCATGAACCCGTTGACGATGGGACTGGGTATCTCGACCGCACTGCTCGCGCTGGCACTTGCTGGAACGGGCTGGCTCTACAACGGCGCGTTGAAAGAAAAAGCTCGCATCGAGGGCGAGTATGAGGCCTTCAAGGAAGGCACCAGGAAACTGGGTGAAGAAGCCGAAGCCAGAAACAGGAAAACCCTCAATGAACGCGAAAGGATCGCCAATGAACGTATCAAGAGCTTGGGTATTCGCGCTGCTGCTTCTGCCGCTCGCGCTGACAGGCTGTGCAAGTCCGCCGGTCTCAGTGCCGGTTGCCGTGCCCTGCCCTCCATTCCCTCAACCACCCGCCCAGTTGATGATAGCGCCCACAATCAAAGACTGGTCGAGCTATTACGACACGCTCAAGAGGTGACCGATAGGCTGAGTGAGCTTCAGCTCTGGGTGACGGCGCAGCAAGTCGCTCAACCCTAGAAGAAGTAAAAAGACCGCCCAGGACGCGCTGAAGGGCATTCGGGAGCCCTTTCCTTCAACCCGCTTTCGATTTGCTCCTGTGTGAGAATGCCGTAATGCAGGCATGACGCTACCGACACCCCATCCGCCCCCGCCGCTCGGGCTGCTCGAATGTGATCGAGCGCACCACATCCTCCTCCGGCAATAACTGGAACCGGAAGCTCGCGGGCGAGCGCGGCGATGAGCTCGCAGTCGAATCCTCGCTTAGTCCCCTCCATGTCCACGCTAGTAAGCATGATCTCTCCTGCGCCGCGGCGGACTGCCTCGCGAGCGAGAGCGAGGGCATCGCGACCGCTTCGCTCACGGCCCCCGTCAGTGTATGCCTCCCAGCCCCCGTCGCGACGCTTGGCCGCGATCTCGACGGTGATGGCTTGGGAGCCGGTGCTCCCTGCGATCTCGTCGATGAGGTCTGGATTGGTGATGGCCGCCGTGCAGACCGCCACGCGATCCGCTCCCGCCTTGAGGAGCCGCGCTGCGTCAGCATACGATCTAATGCCTCCTGCGACCGTGACGGGAATGTGAATATCGTGAGTGGTTTCATCGAGCAACTCCTCAAAGTGATTGCGCCCGTAGAGACTCGCAACAATGTCCACATAGTAAAGCTCCCATCCGCTGCGCGAATAGCGGCGGGCGAAATCGGCGGGATTGCCCAACACGCGCAGCCCCTCCATCTGCACGCCTTTGACCACTGCCTTACCCTTAATATCAAGTCGTGCGATGAGACGAAATATGCTCACGCCAGGCCTTTTGCAGTGGCAACTCGCAGGATTGAGGACGCTTGATACCATCCCCGAGCGCGAGTTCGACTCGCCGGATGCCATCTACCATGACTTTGAACTGGGTGGGATTGATGCTCGCTTTGTGATCGGGCCCGCTGGCGTTGCGATCGAGTGTCAGGTGTTTCTCGATCACGACTGCCCCTCTTGCCGCAGCGGCGATCGGCACCACGATGCTCGCAGTGTGATCAGAATAGCCGACCGGCAAGTGAAACATGCGAAGCCTATCGATGGCCTTGAGATTCACCGCATTGATCGGGCATGGATAGGCCGAGGTGCAATGCAGCAGCGTCACATCCGGGCCGAGATGCTTGAGAGCAAAACGAATATTATCGAGGTCGGACATCCCAGTCGACAGGATCACGGGAAGTTTCGTCTTGCGGACTGCAGCGAGCAAATCGTAGCGTGCAATACAGCCCGAGGCGATCTTCATGCGTCTGACGAGTGGCGCCAGAAATTGAACTTCAGTTACGCCGAATGGCGTGCAGAGAAATTCGATTCCGGCGTTCTTGGCATGATCTGAAAGGATGACCATCTGTGCTTCGCTGAGTTCCAAATGCGCGATGCGGCCATCGCCCCATAGCCGCCGCGAGTTGAACATCTGAAACTTGCAGGCGTTGGCGCAAGCACTCTTAGCAGCGTCGATCAGCCGCTTCGCTTCATCAAGCGAGCCGTCATGGTTGACGCCCAGCTCTGCGATTATGAAGATGGCCATAGTTTCAGGACATCGCCCATGCGCTCGCTCGCCCGCCCCTCTCCACTCCAGGGAATATTGCGCCCACGCTGACGCTTGCCGATCATGCGGCAGGGCACCCCTCCCGGCTTGAGAAAAGGCGCCTCGTAGAACATGGCACTCGAATTTCCGATGAATTCCTGGCAGTGATAGAGCAGGTTGAGAAACCTGTCGTGGCTGTAGGAGACTCCGTCGGGAATATGGTTCGAGCCGCGGTCGGGGTTCGCGCTGATCCAAACGGCGTTGCGACCGGCGATCGCAGCGTTGACCTTCTCCAATTCCACGGTATCGTCGATTGTCTCCGGCTGGTAACTCACCACGACATAGTCGCCTTCGATCTCACGCTCCCGCTGCCAAGCCTCGTGCATGATGTAATCGACGCCTGGACTGCCGACAAGATGCACGTTGTTGTAGCCGCGCGCAACCAGTCTCGCGGTCGAGGCGAACGATGTAGTGAAGTGGATTGTGGCCATGCGGCTGATCGCGTCTCGCATCGCGTCGTCATAGCTCCCCTCGGTCACGTCGCCCCCTCCAATGTGGGCGATCGGGATACGCTCCAGATGCGCCGCGATCGCGGTGGCGAAGATCTCGAAGCGGTCGCCCAGAATCAGTAACACGGTTGGTCGACGCTCTCTCAGAAAGCAAAGCGCATTGGAAAACGCTTCGGCGAATGGCAACCCCCAATTGCTCACGATGTCTACATCGAGCCCCATTTCGCGCAACTTGTATGTCGGGCAATGCAGCAACCCGAGATCAGCGCGCGAGCCGCTAACGATCAGGATTTTCATCTTTCAGATCCCATGCATAGTTGATATCGAGGCTCCTGCTGTTCGGCATCATGTAGTGATGCGCGGCATCGAAGGAAAGGTGCTGCAGGAAGTGGCGCACGTTGCAGACGAATATAGCTCCATTTCGCTTTCCATATTCGTTATAGGAAACGCATCCTGTCAGGACATTGACGCCGTCCTTAGTGACCGCGATCTCGATCGAACGGTCGATGTCCTCGATGCTGCGAAGAGGCGAAGTCGGCTGCAGCAGCACCGCGAAGTCGTAGTCCATCACCTGATGCAAGACATGCGCCATCACTGCCTCGGTCGGCACCCGATCCTCGGCAAGAAAGGCCGGGCGCTCAAGAAAATACTTTCCTGCATGCAGTGCGATCGCCTGGTCCTCGGTGGAGACCACGATGCGATCGACGTATTTGGAACCCTCCGCATGTTCGATCGCCCACTGAATGAGGGCTTTGCCGCGAAAGAGCATGATGTTCTTGAAAGGCAGCCGGCGCGAGCCGCCGCGCGCCGGTATCACGCAGAGGATACTTTTACCTTCGAGCATTGTTCTTCCTCCATGTAATCGGCAAGGAACCGCGAGGCGATCCGCAAGCGGATTTCGCCATGCAGCGCCGCATTGTTGTAGGGACTGATCGCTCGCGGAAACGCATTCCAAAACGCTGCTTGCTCGTCGGGTTTAAACTTCCCCTCCACGTAATCAGCCATCTCAAGCGCCGCATCGCGAAGCTCGGCCGGCGTGTTGTCCCGAAGCTCGATCCCGGCATCGGTGAATTGCTGCGCGCTCATCGCCTGGCTCACCCCTGAGGCGAGAATCTCCGCAGGACTCAAGCGCTTGCCATCCTTGTAGTGATGCTTCCAGATCGCGAGCGAACGCGGCCAGAAGGTCGATAGATACTCGAAGGGCACGAAATTGGTATAGAGGATGGGCTTCCGAAACGCCAAGGCCAGAGCATCCCAGCCAGTCGAGGTGGAGATGACGAACGAGCAATGCGCAGCGAGCCACACGCTCATGAAATCCGACCACATGCCATTGGTCGCGAAGTCGAAAATACGCGAATGGTCCGCGTGGAACTTCTTCACAACCCTTGAACCCATGCGAAAAACGTAATAGCCGCGCGCGACGAGCGCCCTGACGGCCGCTTCGTAGGTATCGACATCCGCGTCGCGATAGCTGTGGTAGGCGAGCTGCGGCAGGTAGGCGGCATCGCGCACCATCAGGCATACGATTCTGGCATTCGGCCGCAAACCCCAATCCACCAATTGCCGATAGCCGCGCGTGATCTCGCTTTCGGTAAATCGAAGATGCGCCGGATAGCGCTCCAGAAGATTGTGAATATCGCGATCAAGTTGATCGGACTGGGCGATGAAGCGTTCCCAGCCGACGAACAATGAATTGACGAGTGCCACCAACCTGGTAAAGCGCGTCGGGTCGATCGGGAGGCAGCGGCTCAGCAAGCGCGCATGCGTGCGACTGGCGGGATCGCCTTTGAAGGTCCAGATATCGAAACTTCGCTTCGGATGCAACCCCGCAGCGCGCTCGCACAGGTAGACCTCGGTGTTCATGACGGCGTGACCCAGGCGCGGATAGAGCATTCCGATGCGCACCAACACGCCGAAGCGCGCGAGCAGCCGCATGATCCCTACGCAGGCGAAAGCAAAAGGCAACAGCGCCGCGCGGAGCGCTTTTTGTGGTGTCATCAAGCCACGCGATATTTTAAGCGGTCGCCATCCCATAATTCTGGCGATTTCCAACGCGCAATGATCGAGAGCGCCGCGGTTTCCTTCAATTCTAAGTAGTCAAGACATTCGCTCCAGTACTTGCGGGGGAATTCACCGTCAAACTTGTGAACTAAGGCGACACCTTCCTCGCGGGTGATATGGAGATCCCTGATCTCGTGGGCAGCATCGGCGGTTGCGCGCCCGATGCCGAACTTGATAAATCCAAGGTAGTAATGCAGCCCGTCGAGTTTGTCGTCGAGGCTCGCATACTTGGAATAGGTTCCCTCGGTGCGCTCGGGATTAGGCGTGAAGCCGGTGTGATCCGAGCAGTAATAGAAGTTCTCCTGCGGCGTCCACTTATGATAATAGGACATGAAGTGGATCTCGGTGCCGTTCAGCTCATCGTAACGCGGCCCAAGAAAAGGCATCAATTCCGGCATCGTCACGCCATGGCGCAGCCAGAATTCCGGGCCTCGCCCGCTGAAGTACTGCCGCTCGTGATCCTGTGCCCGGCGCTGCGCGCGTGCTTTGGTCACTTCGCCCCCATACTCGGCCTCTCCGTCCTCGCCATACATGATGAGTCGGATACCGTAATGGACCGCCATCTGCAGAGGGAATGCGGTCTGCCCGTAGATGAATGGCTGGAACGGATCGCCCATGTGCTCGAATGCCAGGCGTGCAAGTTTTCGCACGCTCCGGCCGTTCGGGCGCCCTTGGATCACGTCGAAGCCTGCGGCGACGAATTGATCGAGATTCTCGCGCCCGATCTCGGTCGGCATCAGCGGCGCCCAAGTCACGCAGAGCGGCGTCATGCCGTAGTCGTGCTTCAGTTTGTGGGCGACAAATCCCCCGTCCTTGCCCCCGGAGACCGGTACCAAGATATCGAACTCGCCAGTCCCTCGTCGCTGCTGGTCGCACAGTCGGGACAGTTCGCGCTCACGCGCGGCCCAATCGGTCGCGGCCTTTTCCTCGGCGAAGCGGCAGGCCGAGCACACCCCATCGGCATCGAACGTGATGCGCGGGCGCTGGTTGGAGATGACGCAACGCTCGCAAAAGAGCACCGTCATTGCTGCACCAAGGCGGTGGTGCGCACATGCTCCAGCCCGGTCAAAGTGAAGCGGCATTCGATACCGAGTTCATCCGTTATCGCGTTCTCAGGCATGCGTCGATTTTGATATTCTGGCCCACGCACGTAGATCGCCGGGCGGACCGACCACAGTAGCTCTTCCGGCCCCGGGCCGAGCGTCAAGAGCACGAGATCGACGATGGAAAGCGCTTGCAGCACGACCCGGCGCACATCTTCATTCTGGCGTCCGGGCTTATCGATGAAACGATCGGCCACTAGCGAGACTAGGAGCCGATCGCCGAAGGATCGCGCCTGCTCCAGATGCGCGAGATGGCCCTCGTGCAGATGGGAAAAGACGCCATGAACCATTACGAGCTTCACGCGAGGAAGTTCACATTCGCGGGTGCTGGCGTGATCGGGAACGTCGCGCGCCCGTTCTTGTAGGCAAAGAGCCAGTCGTTATGGAGCCGCTGCATGCAGTCCGAGGGACACCGTTTTTGCGGGTTGAATTCGTCAGAGGCGATGTAGCGCATGACTTCCCAGTAGCGCTCTCCGTGGAACATATCCTTGAAGCGCTCGATTGTGATATTGCCGATGTGGAACGCGCGATATTTTTCGTTGAAGAGTGGCCCGCAAGGGGCGATCAGGCCATTGCCAGACATTTGCAAAGCAAAGGGTGGCCCGTAGCAGGCTGTATGCTCGCGCTTGCCGGCCTTGCGAATCTTGTTCCATTTAATGACGATTTGGGTGGTATCGTCAGAGAGGCTTTCGGCTTCCTTCAGAATGTCCTCGATCTGGTTATAGGCGGTGTAATCCACGTCCAGCACGCCGTCAGTATCAACCGCGCAGTGCTTGATGATGGCGTAGTGAACTCCTAGATTCTTTGCAAGCCGCGCGAACGGCACGAGCTGATCGGAATCACGCGGATCACAGACTAAGTTCATGTTGACGATGCACGGCCAATCGTTGCCGCGCACCAGCTCGACCGCCGTCCGAATGTTTTCGATCACGATGTCGTAGACGGCCTGCTTCAGACCCATGATCTCGGCATAGCGCTTTTTCTCGCCGGCAGAGAAGTTGACACGGAAGGACGTCAGACGCGGCAGGACACGTTCCAGCACCGGCTTGGTGGTGGCGATCCCGTTAGTACCCGCGCCAATGGCAATGCCCAAATCGGTCGCCTTTTCCACCGCATCGGCGTACCACGGAACCATCGTGGATTCGCCGTCAGAGATGTAGTTCATGGAAAGGACGCCAATCTCTGCGGCATCTTCCAGAAACTGCATAGCGTGCTCGCGCGTGATCTCGCCGCCCGCCGAACTCTGAGCCTGCGCGTAGCAAAAGTGGCACGCGGCCTGGCATTTGCGCGTCCACGCGATGTCCATGAAGATCGGCGCGATGCGCTCCCCGCGTTCCCATGCCTCCACACGATCACGATGGAAGCCCACGTTGGACCCGTCCAATGTCATTTCCTTGCCGCCGACAAATGTCGTTTCAGTCATAGCTTCTGCCTCATCTCAATAGTCATCGAGCGGCGCAACTTTGAATCGTCGCCCATCAGATCCTTCACGACGCGTACATCCTGTTTCGTCAGTGTGCGCAGTAGGAGTTCAAAACAAAGCAATGCTGGCCCTTGCGCTTCGAGGGGCACGCCCTCAGGGAAACGCACGAGTACTTGCAGGCCTGGCTCAGACACGGGGCGCCTCAATCAACAGTGTCGATTCAGCAGCATACAATGCGCGTTGGTAGGCGGGCACTACCTCGGCTGCCTCGGTGAGTTTCACGATGTGCACATTGCGCAGCATGAGCGATAGTGCCTGGGTATAGTCGCCCGTATGTTGCGGTCCGGCATCGAGTGGTGTTTTCGCTCCGATGCGGGTGCGTACGATGACCTTCGGCCGATAGTCTCCCATCTCGCAGAAACGGTCTAGATGATTGACGAGTTGGTTCATGGCGAGCAGCATAAAGTCGAGCCGCGGATAGACGCAAATCGGTATTTTGCCGATCAGCGCCAGACCGATGCAGAACCCGAGCTGGAAGTCCTCGATCACCGGCATTTCCAGGCGTTTCTCCATCGGCACACCCTCGAAACTCGCATAGATCGCAGCGCCATCATAACGCACCGACTGCCCCACGAACATTGTGCGCGGGTCTTCCGCCAGCCACCGCATGGCGCGGTTAACTTCGCGGGCAAACTCTAGAATCCCGGCTGATCGGGCAACGGCTGATAGTGCGGCCATGTGCGCTCGTATTGGTAGCGGCTTGTGGTGAATTTGTTGAAGATCCCATGCGCCCAAGCTGCTTCAGTCGGCGTATTCGTACTTAGGGAATTATCCTCTATGATGAAACGAACATCCAAGCGATGCCCATCTGCGAACTTGACCGCATCGTGAAAGGCTCCAATCGAGGCTGCCATGTCGCCAATGAAACACCATACTCGGGCGCCCTTGAACGCGAGTCCACAGGCAATTGGGAGCATGGCGCCCATGATCGCGCTGGAGAGGAAGCGATGCTGAGGACTGGAGATAAACATGCTGCGACCGGCCATGATCTGGCGCTTCGCTTCCTCTGACGGGATGCCCTTGAGCAGAGCGTGAAACGTGCCCCGCCAGGTAGACACCACCCAATCCTCAGGCGCCACATCCTTGAAAATGCCGATCAGTGCCTCGGCTTGCTCAGGGGAGTTGAGGTGAACCGGCGCGCGAATTCTCCCGGCGTCGAACTCGCGGGCGATATCGGCTTCAAAAGCGATCAGCTCTTCGGCGGTCATTCCATCCCTTCCTCGCCCACACCGACACGCAATTGGCGATCTCGTAAGCATCGCATTAACTCATGACCGAGCATGATCTGAGCTTCCTCGGATTGTTGCATATCCAGATCCTTTGCTGCGCCGAACTGCCGCCACACTTCCATGCCTATTTGTTCAGCGCGTTCCACAGCGCGAAGGATGTTCGGAGATTTTCCGCTACCTGACAACGCAATAAGCAAATCGCCTCTTTTTCCGACGACCTCCAACCATCTGGAAAACACAGTCTCCCATCCGTAATCGTTGGCACTTGCTGACATTGTTGCCGGATCGAGCGTAAAAGCCGATACTCCGCAAGCGAGTAGATCATTGCAGATGTGCATCGCGTTCGCATAGGAACCTCCGTTACCGATGATAAAAATGTGCTTTGCCGCTCGGATTTTGTCAGCGAGTTCCATTGAGCACCTGAAGCAATTCGTGTTTCGTCACGCTCTTGCGATGTCCCACCCAGCCTACTTTGAGCGCACCGGCAGCATTACCGATACGCAGCAACTCGGTCATCGGCACATCGCCCGCGAGGACCGCAGTGACCGCGAAGAATGCATCGCCCGCCCCGAGCGTATCGACGACTTGCGTTGATAGCGCAGGCTGCGCGGTAATCCTGCCATTCTCCGTGCCGATTGCCCCCGCGCCACCGCGGGTCACTGCAATGCGCGTGGCGAACGTGGCAAGTTTCTCAAGTGAAGCCTCAATCGGGCCGGTGCGATTCTGGGTCGCGAGCCGCGCCTCGAACTCTTGGCAGCATAGATAGTCGGCACGCGGCCATTTGGTAGCGAGGTTGAAACCGTAATTGCCGCTGTTGGTCTGGACGTTGAGTGCCAAGAATCGCGCCTGTTTGCAGATCAGGCCGATTGTCTCTTGATCGAACATATCGTGACCATAGTCATTGACGCATACTCGATCATAATCGGCGAGCTGCGGCATTGGCGCCGAGTTCCATCGGTCGATTGGCCCATAGACCTCGAACAGTTTTCGCGTATGGGCTTCCTCGATCCATCGTTCCTTGCGAATCGCGACCCAGCTCGCCACATCTACTTTCGCGCAAAGTGTGCGCGCGTGATTGGCGCTCGCATGTACTCCGCCGCGCCACTCTTCGCTGTGCGAGTGCTCCAGGCATGGAATGGATTCCTTCATCGGGCGCCCCTGCGCACGACCATAGTGATAGACATCGGTGATGGTCTCGCCGATGAACAGCACGCGCTTGGGCGCTGTAGAGACAAACAAATCGTCGTATGTGCTCATTGGAAAGCCGGCAACTTCGAGAGGTCAGAGTATAGCTTCTCTATGTCACCATCCATGTCGGGATTATGCCTCGGAAGATGGTGAAGGCGTAGCAAGAGTTGCGCTGCGACTGAGGGGGTCATCAGGCAATGATGGGCTATTTCCTTGATTGGGTCAGTCAGCGGATCGACGCCCTCAGTGCGCCCATCGAAGCGCATCCGTCTGAACCAGGCATCGGCTTCCTCGTTGTCGTGCAGAATAGCGCCGCCCTGCTCCGCAGCGAGGATCTTTGACGCAGAGAACGAGACACAAAAAAAGGTTCCCGGTATATACATCGAAGACGTAAATCTTCTGGCGCTATCGAAAACGGGCAACGGCGCTAACTGGTAAGCACCGCTCCAGTTGGCATCTACGAACTCAACATTGTGACCAGCATGGATGATCGACATCGGGACACTCACGTATGTCCTTTTTGGGCATTTAACTGTAGTGCTCGGGCGATGCCATTGGAGCGCAAGCATCAATGCAGCAGTGCAAGAATTGACCGTTACTGCAAAGCGCGCTCCGGTGTAGGAGCACAGCGCGGATTCAAAGCGATGAGTTATTTCGTATGGCATGTCTTGTTCCTGTGATACCAAGTTAAGGATTTGATACGACCGCATGCTTTGCACGCTCGTCCCCCACCTTTCATCCGATATGTATTGTTCTCATCAAACGGATGCCCGCGTTTACAAACATCTTTGCGGAAGTTGTTTCCGGAGATCGTATTGCCTCTAAGCACGTTCTCCTTACAAGTGCAGATTCTCAAGTGGGAAGGGTTTACACAACACGAGATATTACAAACGTGATCCAATTGCATGCCCATCGGAATGTGTCCTACATATTTCTGAAACATGAAACGATGAAGGCCGACTTTTCTTCCGTTAACCGAGACGCGAGCATAGCCATCGTGGGTTAACGGACCGAGCCAAATCCAGCAGCCAGAAAACGGGACGCGGTCAATCAGTGCCTCATATCGAATAAACCTCTTTACTTCACTCAACATGTAATCACGCTATGTCCAACTTACTGGCACGAACGAGAGACCATGGAGGTATCGATGCTCCCGGTGCAATGCCTACCCCGACGCCTACCAGCGCCCCCTCTCCCACCACCACATCCCCGCACAGGTGCGCGCCGGGGGCAATGTGCGCGAAGTCCTTGATGACGCAATCATGATCGACCGAGCAGGAGGAGTTCAAAATGCAATGTTTCCCGATCCGCGCATACGCCTGCACTACCACGCCCGCCATGATAACCGTGCCTGCCCCGATGCGCGCCGAGCGTGAGACGATAGCAGAGGGATCGGTCAGGACGGGATAGACCAAGTGGGGATGCGCCTCGACCTCGCGCTTGCGGGCCGCGTTGTCGCCCACCGCGATGAAGCAATAGGAGTTATCGAATATCCGGTCCATGCGCTGAAGCACGTCGCGCACGACCTCCGCATGTCCGCCGTTGCCGATGATGATCACTTCCCTTCCCTGCGCTCGGCGGCTTCGGCGCGGTTCATCCAGCGTTTAGCGGCGGCGCTCACTTCTCCTTCCTGCTCAGACTCGGCCCACAGTCGCAAGTGGGCTTCCACGGCGCGTTTCCCCGTCCACACTTCGGGCATTGCCAGCCAAGTTGATGGGGCAATAGTGGCTGATTGGTTGGCCGCAAGGAACAGCGTCCATTGAAGCAGCCCGTTGACTGGCACTCTTGCTGATTAACTGGGCACCACATGGTCACTTCCTTCTCCTTTTCTCGCGGGCGTGGGCGGCGCAGGCATCCCAATGTTTTTGGGCGCCGTCCCCGAAAGTGCGTCGATCTATTCCTAACGCTCGCATCCGGCGATATTCAGCCATCGCTGTTTTCACCACCCGCTTCTCAGTATCAGCTCGCGTCATCGACGTTCCTGAGTCTGTCTCATGCAGAACTCGATCACTCTCGTCCTCTCACAAACATAGTAATCCCCCTTGCGGGTGGTGCCGTGAAAGGTCGCAGACTCGGTGGATGGAGAGCGCACGGTATGCCCTCCATCGCTCTGGGGCCGTGAGGCGCTACCCGCTGCCCGCTTGCCAAGTGTTCGGTTCATCGCTTTTCCTTTCGCTCTCGGGCGGATTGCCACTCCCGTAAGGCATCACACAGAGCAATCTGCTTATCCGTCACGTAGCCTTTGAACCGTAGAGATTTGCCATATTTTGAGTCTCCGAATTCCTCTCTGACACACTGCGCTGCTTCTATCAAAGACTGTGGCACTATCACCATCCCGGCGGGAGGGACCGCAGACGCAAGCTCAGCAGCGTGGCCCTCTTGCGAAGGCGCGGGAGGGCTTTCCTTGCTCTTGCTGGAGGAGAGGTAGGTGCGAGTTCTGGCCTCAAGATCGAGCGGGCAGGGCTTCAATCTCTCAATGTCATCGGTCGTGTAGCCGTAAGTCTCAAGCCAATCTCTCAGCAACCGGTCTGCGAGTTCAGGGGTCATGGCTTTCTCCTCCAGTTCTTCCGGTAATTGCCCACATCTTCCACTTTCTGAGCTTGCGCTTCATCGGCGCTCCTGTGTCAACCTGTAGCACAGCGTCACATCTGGATGCGTGAAGCAGGTCACCGCGGTTCCGTTGTCGATGCCGGAGATCGCAGACACGACAGGAGCCGTCAATTCGCCTTCGACGGACTTATATCCCTGCCGGTCTGCAAACTGTCCGCCCAGAGCTATCAGGAGGGCGATAATCGGTAACACGATGGGCTTGCCTCTTTTCTGAAAGCCATGCTTAGCGGTGTGGAATCGGCGCGGGAAGCTCCTTTGTTCCAAGCCATGCTCGGCGTTGCGGGAGCGGCGGTTCATGGCGATTCCTCCCGATACGTCCTCGCGATATATCTCGCCAGCAGCAACGGAATTTTGGCGATCTGGGCGGAGGCAGCTTTGCGGGCGGAGGATTTGCTGCCGCACATGCGCGAGATTGACGGTTGCGAGGCGTTGAACCAATCGCCGCCCTGCTTCGTGCCGTTTTCTTCTGGATTGGTCCAATGACCACTAGGGCGATGCGGGACGCCTTTCCTGCCATCCGGATTCTGTCCCTTGCCGCTCGTCGTGTTATGCTTGTTCGTCATCGGCATCAGCGCTGGCACGTCGCCCCACAGGTGATAACTGCCGAAGTTCCAGCGTGAGCGACCGACCCACGGCTGCGCCCCGCGCACGTTCTCGACTACCAGCGGGATGAAATGCCCCGTAATCTCGATCGCCTCGCGCTGGATGCGAAAACAGGCATCGAACAGCGCGGTCAGTTTCTTCACGTCCCTCGCCCCGTTCCGGTATTCCGCCGCCATCGCCTTCGCCCTCGACCACGGCATCGCCATGTAGCTGTATTCCTGGCATGGCGGGCTGGCGACGATCAATGTGGCATCCCTGAACTGCGAGCCGTTCAGCGTCAGCACGTCCTGAAGCACGAGTTGCGCCGGATAGCGGTGCTCGCCGTAGAGGTGACGCTCAATGTCAAAACCCACGACGTAATAATCTTCGGCAAGCAAGCCTTCCGTCCAGCCACCGAGACCGCAATAGAGGTCAATCGCTAAAGGGCGGGAGCGGCGGGTCATGGTTTATCCTTCTCCTGCACGATAAGCGCCGTCATTTGTCGAACCATGTTTTAGTCTTTGAGCGGCGAAATTGCGGTTGATGCCTAACATGGATTTTTTCCCGCAGATCGTAGATTCCGATCGTTCCCTCATCCAATTCATGTGAATCCACACTAGCAACAAGATACGGAACATTGTCGGTTCCTTTATCTTCGTAAACATAAATTACTTTCGGCAATGCCATTTCAATCTCCTTTTGAACGGATTTCGCTAATGGTTGATTTGCTCATTTCAACGTCTTCCTGATCCGCTGTTGCAGCCGAGCGATGTAAGCGAGTGTTCCGCCAGAGTCCATCATTATCACGATGCTTGTCCTGACGTGGCTCGAATCACATTGCTCCGGCGCATACTGGTGCAGCCAGTGATCGAGCGCGATAGAACAGTCACGCAGCAGCTTACGTTCGGAGCGGGTCATGGCTTTACTTGGGCTGCCAGTTTTGCGTAGCCCCTATCCTTGAGCCAAGCCAGCGCCAGAGTATCCGAGGCATGAAACATATAGGCTGAGTTAGGGGCGAGCTTGCATCCAGCATCTTCGGCGTGCATGTTGCGAATTTTAGAATCGGGAGAAAGAGCTTGCAGCCAGCCCGCAATGCAATGAACAGAACCGCAAGTCTGTTCTTCCTTTGGGGTATGGCTTGAGTTCCAAGAGGATGAATGCCAAGTTCTCATCTTTAGGCGTTGCGGTTGCTTGAGGACGATCTTGCGAACTTGATCCAGACGTTTGATTTCCGCTTTGGTCGGTTTGCCGTAGACCCGCGCATTGCCGTAGACCCACGCATTGCCGTAGACCCGCGCATTGCCGTAGACCCGCGCATTGCCGGAGACCCGCGCATTGCCGTAGACCCGCGCATTGCCGTAGACCAGCGCATTGCCGGAGACCCGCGCATTGCCGGAGACCCACGCATTGCCGTAGACCCGCGCATTGCCGTAGACCCACGCATCGCCATCATGTGAGAGATTGGCTTCCCCCTGAAGCCACCCCCCCAATTCACCTATAGCAACCAACCCGAACGTCTTGATCGCCCGAATACGCTTGAGCGTAATGCCAAATTCAATCTTGGTCGCGCCTGTGAATTCAAATTTCATGTTTTCTCCTTCAGTCCAGATCAGGAAACCACTCGGCTAGCCTGTCCGCCGCCCACCCCGCCAGCGCGAGGAAAGCAAGGAAGGGCACGATGTAGATGAGGTAGAGCAGGAGGTCGGTCATAGTTTGCCCTTGAAAACGAGCCGCCGCATATCAGCAAGGTGATGGTTCATCGCTTCGACATGAGCGGCACTCGCTTCGCCGTTGTGTGGCCGATAGCCGACTCGCCACAACGCATCAAATAATTGCTGTCCATCGCCGTCGAGCATCGGCAATTCAAGGAACCTCGGCCATAACTCTCCCTTTGCTGCGGGCACGATCTTCACATTGCAAACAATCGCGGATACCTTATGATCGCGCTCAGTTCTTGCATACAAGATCAGTGAATCAGTCCAAATCGGGCGTTCTGCCCTAAATTCGATCATGGCACGAATTTCCCGTTGCGGCATTGATCGTGCCGGGGGTCATCCAAGCGTTCGTCCTCGCTTCTCGGGATTTCATCCAGATACCTGTCCGGTTCATCCTCATCAACCAAGTCCTGATCGGATTCGTTGAGCAGGGAGCGGATGTCTCTAGCAGTTAGCTGCAAAGCTATGCGAACTGATGAATCTATACCGTAGCCATCAGCAATGTATTCGCACTTCTTCGCCCCCGCCTCCACTCCCGCCCTGAATCCGGCCCGCCATTGATCGTTCAAGTCGGTGATGATGCGCTCGATGTCGTTCATTTCCGCCCCTTTCGGCTCTGCGTCTCTTTCAAAGCCAGCGCACGCGCGACGTAGACAGCCTTAAACTCCTCATTCTGCTTGATCTCCGCCGGCAGGTCGTCTGCCCATAGCGCCAGCACTTCGGGATCAGTCATGGCGTTGATGCGGGCGATCGCCGCCTCCACGGTGAGGCCGATGCCGGATGGTCGCATGGTTTTCTCGCGTTCCTGATACCGCTCCCGCAACGCTGCGACATCGGCTGGCAGCATTTGTGCCTTCAGTTGCGGAGTGATTTCCTTGCCGATTGCCTTCAGCTCTTCCTGCGTGTTAGCGAGATCAAGGCGCGCCGAGAATTGCCGCAGATGGTCGGCTGATTTGCTGGCGCGTTCCTTCTCTTGTTCTGCCAATGCCTCGGCGTCCATCCCGGCAGTCTCGTCGTCTGTTGGCATCCGCGCCTGCTTGTCACCGAGCAGGCTCAGCAACGGCACGCACAGGCTCTCATAGGTGGGATTGAGGAAGCTGCGGCCCTGAAGGACGCCCGTGCGGTCCTTCTCGGCGTAGGCGACGATGGTGGCGATCTCGTTCGTTTTCTTGGGCTTGATCGCTTCCATACGCAACAGGATATGCGGCTCGTAGGGCGTCTCGCCCTCGGCTTTCATCTTGACGCCGATGGCTTTCAGCTCCTCGGTTTCCTCATCCGTCTCGTATTCCACGCCCTGGCGCCCGCAGATAATCATGTGCATCGGTGAGCCAAGGAGACTTGACATAAGATCCTTGTAGGGCTTCTTGATCTTTCCCCACGCCTGCATCGGGATGGTGCCGATGCGCGTTGTCTTGCCATCGTAGGCCGCACGCGCTGCTTCCCACAAGTGCGTGATCGAGTCGATGATGACCACGCCGTATTCGGACGGGTTAAGCGCCTTGACCGAGGTGCTTACTTCCATCAGAGACCGCGTGTAGAGCGCGTCGAAGTCAAAGGCGTCTGGATGAATCTTGCGTGTAGGCACTCCTTGGCAATAGAAGTCGCTCCCATGCTCGGTATCGCACATGGCGATGCGTTTTCCCGTATGCTTTGCGAGCCCTTCCGCCATGAGCAGCGCCGTCATTGTCTTGCCCGATCCTGGGGGGCCGTAGATTCCCAACTTGAGTGCCGCCTGTTCACCCTTCGCTTTTCTGAAACCAGCCATGCAATTCTCCTTTAGAGGTTAGCTAACTGTGTATGCCCGCAACCGGCAGGCGCGGTATCAACTGCGATTCTCCATGCGTTGCAGAAAGGCGCCAAGACTGCAGCCACATTCACTGATAGAGTTTGGCAATGCTGCCGAGTCCATCCGCGCCATTGATGAAGGTTTCGTGTGTCTCGGTCGTACGCCCGAAGCGGTCAGGCTTCGATGTGCGGTTACGAGTAATGACTCGCCAGGGTCCTGGTGTATGTTTCATCGTCGCTCTCCTTGTTAGCTACGGGATTAACTATATGCTTATTTCATAGCCGATTGCAAGCTATTTCGTAACTCATTGATTCGTATGCAATCACGATATAGCCCTTGCGAAACTAACCAAACGTCATTACGATACGCGCACGGAGGTTATAGCATGAATCTACGCAAGCTGCGGGAAAAAACGGGCCTCAACCAAAACGAATTCTGGTCGAGGATAGGCGTCAGCCAGTCCAGCGGCAGCCGCTTGGAGAACGAGAACCGCGATCTATCCGAACCACTGCGCCGCCTCATCATCATCGCCTACGGCGAGCCCAAAGAATCCCGGCAAGTCATCGAGCAGATACGGCAATGACGCAGTGCGACGCCATCCTCTCCCACCTCCAGGCTGGCAACACTATCACGCCTGCCCAAGCCTACAAGCTGTGCGGGACGCTTGCGCTGCACAGCAGGATTTCCGAGCTACGGGCGGATTTCCATGACATCCACTGCGAACTCGTCCCAACGCCGAGCGGCAAGCACGTTGGCCGATACTCACTCATCGAGCATGTCCCATACGGATAGCTACGTGCTGCATTACATCGGCCACGGCTTCGAGTGCGACATCGCTATTCCGGTTACTGCTGCGAACGTGGCGCGGGGGTGCGAGGTATTCGCAGGATCGGTGTGGAGGCGGGTGAAGTGAACCGCGTCTTGTTTTCCTCGGCATCGGATCATTGGGAAACGCCAGCAGAGCTTTATACAGCGTTAGATGCGAAACATCATTTTACTTTTGATCCATGCCCGTTGATGGCGGAAGAAAGTGGGTTGTCTGTGGAATGGAGTGGCAGAGTGTTTTGCAATCCTCCATACAGCAAGATCTCGCAGTTTCTTGGAAGAGGATTGTGGTTTTTGAGTATCCGTTCCTGTGAACTGGTGGTTTATCTTTTGCCAGCTAGAACGGATACCAAGTGGTTCCACGAATACTGTCTTAAGTCAGCAGAAATACAATTCTTGAAAGGACGACTCAAGTTCGGAGGCGCTAAGTCCAGCGCACCATTCCCAAGCATGATAGTCGTTTTCAACGAATGGAAGCTTTCCGATCTTCCAATGGAGCTAACATGAGCCTTCTCGGTAGACTGATCTGCTTCATCCTCCGCAAGCACAAGCGTCGCCGCCGCAAGCTTGAGCCGGGAGGAAGGGGATTTTATCTAGAGTGCCCGCGTTGCGGAGCATGGAAATTAGCCTCGGCGCCCAAGCCCGCCGAGCCCGCGATCCCCGCGAGCATACGAAAGTGACGCGATGGGCCAACCGTCGCGACGCCAATGAGCCGGCGCTGGTCGACGCAGCCCGTGCGATCGGCTTCAAGGTGTTCTACACCTCCGAGCTCGGGGATCTAGTGGTGCAGTTCGGCGACCGCACGGAGCTGTGGGAGTGCAAGACCGCGACCGGCAAGCTCACGCCTGCCCAGTGTCGGCTGCGCCAAGCCGGGCTCAAGGCAGTCACGATGCGCACCGTCGAGGATGTACTGCAAGCCAAGAAGAGATTTCTCGCTTGAGCCTGGTGTTGCGCTGGCCCGCGGAAGGCGCATAATTTACCTATCCGCTGCGTTCGGGGTCGCTCCCCGACGCAAGCGAGCCTTGTCCTTAGCAGGGTGAGGCGCAGCGGACCCGTTTTTGACTGCTAAGGAGTCACATGGACTGGTTCAAATTCGACATCACCGCCTACCAGCGCGCCACCGAACGCTCAAGCGCAATAGAAGACGGCATCTATTTGCGGATCATGCTCGCTTACTACCAGCGGGAGGGACCATTGCCGGCCGATCTGACGACGCTTTATCGCCTCACTCATGCTGTCACCGGTGCTGAAAAAGCAGCAGTGAGGACCGTTGTGCAGCGTTTCATGGTTTCCACCAACTCCCACTATCACAATGCCCGTGCTGACGAAGAAATCAAGGAATATCAAGCACGACAGGATGCGGGACGTAAAGCGGCTGGCATACGGTGGGCATACGGCACGCAATCCGATACGCAATACAGAAACAAACAAACAAACATACACCCCCCCTTACCCCCCACTTCAAAAACGACGCTCGACCGACTATGCTCCTGCGGGAAGCTCGCACAGTTTTGGCAAGCAAACCGTGGATATTGTAAGGAACACGACCCCACATGAGCGACAAGCACATCGAACCCAGCGCCTCTGTCATGGAGACATTCAAAGCCCTAAAAGGCGAAGCCCGCAGTCGAGCTCTAAAAAGCCGCGCTGGAACGCAGTTCTACGCAGCCTTGGAAACGAAGGAACTAGAGGTCGACGATGGGGCATTTGCGCCCACTAAAATTCAGTCGCATAATTAGCCCCCATGCCCTGGACCGACAGCCAAGTCAAACTCTTCGCGGCAGCAGCACACTCGCCCTCAATCGCCGCAAAGCACGGTCTCTCCATGCACAAGGCACGCGAAATGGAAATGGAAGCCCCCCCAAAACAACGATCTCAAGCGATGAAACGCAAAGCATTGGCGCATGCTTTGAGGTCAAGATTCTAGGAATTGTCACAAATGGCTGGACGAGGCGCACCGCTAGGCAATCGTAACGCCAGCAAGAGCAAACCATTCTGGCATGCGATCGATCGAGCGATAGCGCAAGAGGATGGAAAACGATTGCGTGATGCTGCGGAAAAGCTGCTCAACTTTGCAGCTGCTGGCGAGGAATGGGCGATCAAAGAGCTTGGCGATCGCCTCGATGGTAAATGCGCGCAGGCTGTTGTGCTCTCGGGTGACGCAGATGCGCCGCTGACGATCAATCACAAGGTTGGGTGATGAATGATTCACGCGAAGTCACGATTAGCTTTCCTGCTCGCGGCTATCAGCGGCCGCTTATCGACTACTTCCGCAGCGGAGGAAAATCCGCCTTCTGCGTCTGGCACCGAAAGAGTGGTAAAGATCGAACTGCTACCTTTATCGAGTCCGAACGAATGTTCGAGCGCGTGGGGCTCTACTGGCACGCTTTACCCAAGTACGAGGACGCCCGGCGCGTCATCTGGGACGCCATCACTATCGACGGACGAAAACTTGTTGACATAAATTTCCCGCGAGCAATTATCAAGAAGCGGCTCGACCACGAGATGAAGATCGAGACCGTGAACGGCTCGATCTGGCAGCCGATCGGGTCCGACAACTTCGATTCACTGGTGGGTGCGCTGCCGGTGCATATCACGTATTCAGAGTATGCGCAGATGGACCCCAGGACGCGCGGCTATCTACGACCTGCCATTGCCATGGCGGGCGGCACCGAACTCTTCATTAGCACGCCTCGGGGCTACAACCATGCCCATGATCTCTGGCAGTACGCGAAGCCTAACAAAGACTGGTATACCTCGCTCCTGACGGTCGATGACACGGGAATTTTCAGCGGCGAATTCCTCGCTGAGGAACTGCGCCAATACCAGGCAATCTACGGAGTCCACGATGGCGAAGCGCTCTTCAGGCAGGAATACTACTGCGCGTGGGAGGCGGCGAACGTCGGTTCCATCCTTGGGCGATACGTTGAGTCTGCGGAGAGAGAAGGACGGATCAACGACGATATTGCTTATGACTCCAATGGCGCGAGCATTGAAATTAGCTCTGATATCGGCCGCCGCCACATCTCGGCGTGGTGGTTCTGGCAGCCGTTGATCGGGGGCTTCAACTTGATCGACTACGACGAGGATGCGGGGCTGGATGCGCAGGAATGGATCGAGCGCTTGAAGGCGCGTATCGGCAACCGCAAGCTTGCCCGCGTCTGGCTCCCGCATGATGCGCGCGCCAAGACATTCTCCGCGTCACACTCCGCGGTGGAGCAGTTTCTCACTGCCTTCGGGCATGACAAGGTCAGGATCTCGCCTGAAACGAAGAAAGCCCACTCGATCGACGCCGCGCGCTCGGTCTTTCGCTACTGCAGGTTCAACCGCACGCGCTGCGCTCGGGGGCTTGCCGCCATGCGCGCCTGGAGCTATGCCTTCGACGAGGATCGAAAGCAGTTCTCCAAGGAGCCGGTGGGGGACTGGTCGGCAGACGCCTCGGAGGCGTTCTGCGAGGGCGCGAAGGTACTGCGCGAGCGCGTGATCGAGGCGCCCAAGCCAGTGCCCGGACGAGTGCTCGGCGTGGGCGAGGTGTCCACCTACACCATGGACGATGCCTGGCGTGACTATGAGCGTTTGAGCGGCCGGAGGGCGCGGATATGAGCGGCAGCACCAAAGCCCCAGAATGCCCGTTCTGCCGAGGTGAAGGATGGGTATGCGAATATCACCCACAGAATGCTTGGAATGCTGGCGATGGGTGCTGCGGCGGTGCTGGCATGCCATGCAAGTGTAACGATTGGACGCCACCTTGGGAATTCCCCGATCAACGTCAACTGGATACATGATATGAGCGCTGTGTTCATGGAGTTCAAGGACATCTCTGAGTCGACTCCGAACGAGGTGTGGCAAGTGGAGCGCATTGCGGGACATCATTACGCGGCCGCCGCTGACTTCGCCCTTGAACACCTGAAGGGTTCGGGCAAGTGTTTGATCGCAGGCTCGCCGCTCTTTGAGCTCTACGAGTTGGATACCCGCTACGAGATCACCTATGTCGACTTCCGTGAGCCACCGCTCAACGGCTTTCGCTTCGTGCGAGCGGATGCTTGTGCGATTCCGCTGGAGGATGAATCCTTCGATGCGCTCTCCTCGACCTGCTTGCTCTGCCATATCGGACTCGGGCGCTATGGCGATCCCGAGCGCTTGGCAGGGGATCAGGTAGCGCTGAAAGAATTCTGGCGCGTCCTGAAGTCCGGCGCGGTGGCCGCGGTGACACTGGGCCCTGTGGCTGAGATCAACCAATCTCAGCAAGTGGGCTCGGCCCATCGCGTCTACACCTTCGATGACGCGCGGCGCATCGTCGAGCACGCCGGTTTTACGATGGAAGCGAGCGCGGTGTGGGACACGCGCGGCGAGCGCTGGCGGCGACGCGATGAGCGCATCAACATCGACCCCGCGCTCTTCCCGGATTACCTCTCGATGGCTTTGAGAAAGGACTGAGTGATGCCCAACTATGTGCATGAAGTAGGACGCGCGACGCGGGTGACTGCGACCGGAGTTGCCGTGTTGACGAGCGGCCCGCTCAATCTCATCGGGGTGATGGTCGCCTCCGTCATCACGGCGAACTTCGTCCAGTTGTGGACGCAGACCGCGGCCTCGATCACTGGAGCTCCTGTCGTGGGCACGATGTCGATGGCGACGAATACGTTCTATGCGCTGCCTGCGGCGTTGCCTCTAGGTCTTACCTACGCGGTCACCAATGACGACGTCGATCTCACGATCTTCTGGAATCCTGCGGGCGGCGTCTGATGGCGAAAGAGTCCAAATCTTCTCAGGCCGAAGTCCAGAAATGGCTCGGCGCGATCCGCGCCTACGACAAGGAGTTCGAGCCGTGGGCTCGGCGCGTGGAGAAGATCCTCAAGCGCTACAAGGACGAGCGGCGCCAGACGGCGGGGGCCGAGGTCGGCTCGCGCTTCAACATCCTGTGGTCGAACGTGCAGACGCTGGTGCCAGCGACCTTCGCGCGCCTTCCCCAGCCCGATGTCACGCGGCGCTTCTCCGACCGCGACCCGGTAGGACGCGTGGCCTCCCTCATCCTGGAACGCGCACTCGACTACGAGATCCAGCACTACACGGACTATCGCGCAACGCTGCGGGCCGATATCTTCGACCGTTTCCTCGGCGGGCGCGGCACCGCTTGGGCGCGCTACGAGCCGCACTCGCGCAGTGCCTCGCTCCAGCAGCCGATCGACGGCACGCAGGTGAGCGAGGACGAGGTGACACCTGCGGCTGAGGAAGTGCTGGACTATGAGTGCGCGCCGGTCGACTACGTGCACTGGCGTGATTTCGGACATACGGTCGCGCGCACCTGGGAAGAGGTGACCGCAGTCTGGCGCAAGGTCTATATGAGCCGCGCGGCCTGCGTCGAGCGCTTTGGCAAGAAGGGCGAGAAGATTCCCCTGGACGCCTCTCCCGAGGACTTGAAGCAGGCGCTGCGCGAGAATCCAGAGCTCGCGGAGCAGCAGCGCGCTGCGGTCTACGAGATCTGGGACAAGTCGAAGAAAGAGGCGCTCTGGCTCTCGAAGTCGATGAAGGAGATCCTCGATCGCAAGGATGATCCGCTCAACCTGGAGGGCTTCTTCCCCTGTCCGCGCCCGCTCTACGCCACCCTCACCAATGATTCCCTGATCCCGACGCCCGACTTCGCGCTCTACCAGGATCAGGCCGACGAGCTCGATCTCCTCTCCGGGCGCATCGACGGGCTGGTGCGGGCGCTGAAAGTCGTCGGGTGCTATGACGGGGCAATGCCTTCCGAGATCGCGCGGATATTCACCGAGGCGGCCAATACCGATCTCATCCCGGTCAAGAACTGGGCGGCTTTCGCCGAGAAACAGGGTCTCAAGGGCTCGATCGATATCGTCGATCTCGCCCCGATCGCGGCTGCCTTGGGCACGGCCTACGAGGCGATGGAGCAGATCAAGGGCCAGGTCCACGAGATCACCGGGATAGCTGACATCGTGCGCGGCGTGACCCAAGCTTCCGAGACCGCCACCGCGCAGCAGATCAAGGGCCAGTACGTGGGGCTACGGATGCGCGACATGCAGAAGGCGGTCGCGGAATTCGCCACCGAGCTCCTGCGCCTCAAAGCCCAGATCATCGCGGGGTTCGATGCCGAGACCCTCACTGCGATCGCCGCCATTGATCAACTCCCGGAACCCGACAAGGCTCTGGTGCCGCAGGCGCTCGCGATGCTCGCCGATTCGCCGCTCCGGAACTTCAGGATCGAGATTGCGGCGGACTCCCTGGTGCAGCTCGACGAGCAGGAAGAGAAAGAGTCCCGGGTCGAGTTCCTCGGCGCGGTGTCGGGTTATCTCAAGCAGACGGCGGAGGCGGCGCAGGTTGTTCCGCAACTGGTGCCGCTCATGGTGGAGCTCCTCAAGTTCGGGGTGACCGCCTTCAAGGTCGGGCGCACGGTGGAAGGTGTCATCGATCAGGCACTGGAACAGTACAAGCAGGCAATCGCGACTCCCCAGCCGCCTCCCCCTAACCCTGAAATGGTGAAGATCGAGGCGCAGACCGCCCTGGAACGCGAGCGCATGCAAGCAGAAGGGCAGCGCGAAGCGGCGAAACTGCAAGCTTCTCAAGCCGAGGCCGCCGCGAAGATCGCCGCCGACAAGGAGATCGCCCAGATCAAGATCGCCTCCGAGCGCGACATACGCATGCATGAGATCCAGACCGGGGCGGTGTCAAAAGAGCTTTCGCACCGTCGCGAGATGCAGATGAAGGGCCGCGATCAGGATATGCAGGCCGGATTGAAGCGCGAACAAGGCGAGCGGCAAGCCGCAGAGCAGAAAGATCAGGCCCAAACAGGCGCCCAGCAAGGCGAAACCATCGCGGAAGCCATGGCGGAATTTGCCCAGGCGATGCGGCAGTTTGCGCAGGCTCAGCAGGCATTGGCTGTTGCAATGGGGGCGCCGCGCAAACTCGTGCGCGGGCCTGACGGAAGGGCTGCCGGCATGGAGGTCGTGAAGTGAATATGGAGCCGATACTCTGATGGCGATCAAGCATTCAGCGGTAGCGGATGGGACGTTCTCTGCGACTGGCGCGATTAACTGGGACGCCGATCATACGCTGGAAGATGCCACCGTAACTTACGCGAAGATTCAGGATGTCTCCGTAACTGACAGGGTGTTGGGCAGATCAACCGTTGGCGCTGGTGATGTCGAGGAAATTCCATGCACATCTGCGGGTCGCGCGATTCTAGACGATGCGGATGCCGCCGCACAACGCACGACCCTTGGACTCGGCACTATCGCTACTCAATCTGCGGCGAATGTCGCCATCACTGGCGGCACGGTCAGCGGCATCACCGATTTAGTAGTTGCCGACGGCGGTACTGGCGCGAGCGCCTTCACCGCTTTCGCGGTCATGTGCGGCGGCATAACTGGCACCGCTGCCGTCCAGAGCATTGCAGGAGTTGGTACTGCTGCCCAAGTGCTCACTAGCAATGGCGCGGGTGCATTGCCGACATTCCAAGCGGCGAGCGGTGGACTTACTGCAGCGACTCAGGCTGAGATGGAGGCCGCATCAAGCACTACTGTTGGTGCTACTCCTGGTCGCCAGCATTTCCATCCCAGCTCTATCAAGGCCGCCGTTCGGTTTAATGTCGCCGGCACGATTGCCTACAACTACAATATCACCAGCATTACCGACAACGGTACCGGAAGCTGGAACGTGGTGATCGCCACGGATTTCAGCGGTGCTTCGAGTTACGCCGCTGCCGCGCTCATCGGGGCGCGCGCCGGAGGAAACCCGCTCATCATCAACGTGCGCAACGTAGCTGCTGCGGGCCAGTTCGACATCCAAGCGATGAACATCGCCGAAGCGCTGGCAGATGCCGCAACCCCTGACGAGATTCATGTGATGTTTACAGGAGACTTCGCATGAGAAAGATCGTTTATTCGCGTCCTGATGGAGGGGTGTCAGTCGTGTCCGTGCCCTTTGATACGGATGAAGCCATTGAAACGGCCCGTGCGAGGTTACCTGCCGATGCGATAGATCCACGTATCGTTGATGAATCGGCTGTTCCTGCCGACCGCACCTTTCGTAATGCTTGGAAGCAGGCCGGGACCACAATCGAGCACGACATGCCGAAGGCCCGCGATCTTCAGGAGCAACGTATCAAGGATGCTCAACGGCTGAAGATCCGCGATATTTTGGAGCGCGAGGCATTGGGAGATAATGTGGCTTCCGAGAAGGCTTCGCTACGGGCGGTCAACCCAAGGGCCTTGGTGGATGCGGCGCAGACGCCAGATGAACTCAAGGCCGTTTGGCCCATTATCCTCAATTAAACAATAATCAAATGTGGCTACTTCATTCTTCGGCGGATCGTTTTACAGTGCGGAGTTCTTCAACTACGGCGGCACCAGCGGCTCGTTCTACAACGGTGAATTCTTCGATGGAGAGTTCTTTTTCGAGGCTGCTGAATTCGGCCCTATCGGACCTGGTGGGCCGCCGCTCGCCAAGCATGCGGATAGAACAAAGCGCAAAGCTCGGGAACGGCTGCGCAAGCAGCTTGAGACGGCATTCAACAGCGAATACGGAATCCTCGCCGAGCAAGCGCTGGCGGAATTTATCGAACCACAACTTTCCGATAGCGTGTTGCGCCCGGCAATCGACCGATTCGACTTCGAGCTGGCCTGGACCCGGTACGCAGAAGTCATGGAGCATCTTGCGCGTATCGCGGAAGAAGATGACGATGAAGCATTGATAACGCTTGCATGAACATGAAACGAGTCCTGGTTTACGTGAACGGCGTCGCCTATGAGAAGGGCACGGAGCCTTCTCGCTCGGGAGCGATGATCATGCCTGACATCAAGCCTTATCGCTCGATGATCGACGGGAGCGAGATCACTTCGCGCTCCAAGCATCGCGAGCACCTGCGCGCTCACGGCTATCAAGAGGTCGGGAACGAAACGACTGCGTTGCTCAAGGCTGCGCAGGGCATACCGGATTGCGATCCCCAAGGTCGCAAGGAACTGATCCGCGCTCAGATCGACGCGATGAGCCACGCGGAATTCAAGCGGGCGGTCACCCGCGACATCGAGCGCGTCAAGTGGAACTCTAGAAAGGAGTAAACATCATGGCACTTTCAACCGATATCATGCGCGGCGGATTCTCTTCAGGCGCAGCACGCGCGATCCAGGGTCAAGCCAATGGGGCAGTCGCAGCCGCAGGCACTACCCAAGCGACCGCCACACTGATCGCGCAATCGATCATTGCCGTCAATTCCGGCACCGGCGGCGTGCGGCTGCCCTCGGGCAACATCGGTGACGAGGTGGAGGTGTTGAACCTCAACACTGCCGACATCACCATCTATCCGCCCACGAGCGAGCAGATCAACAATCTGGCGGCCAATGCGGGGTTTCTGCTGGGGCAATATACGGCAGTCAAAGTCAAGAAATTCACCGCGACGCGCTGGATGGGCTTCCTGAGCGCGTAAGCAAGGAGCACAACGAGGAGAGCGAGATGAGCGAATCCCTTCGCGATCAACTGGCGGAGAACTACGACAAGATCGTCAACTCCCCAATCGCCCCCGAGGCGGCTGGCGTCTCCGGCGAGGCGAGCATCCCCGAGCCTGCCGCGAGTCCCTCGGGCGCCAGGGGCGAGGCGCCACCGTCGAGGATCGTTGAGGCGAAGCCCGAGGAGCGCGCCCGCGGTGCAGACGGGAAGTTTGTCGAGAAGCCGAAAGAGGCGCCCGCCGCAGGGAAACCACCCGCTGTTGCTGCCTCTCAAGCGCAGGCGACGCCGCCCGCGAAGCCCAAGCCGGTACGTCCCTCCTCGTGGAAGAGAGACTACTGGCCCCATTGGGACAAGTTGACCGCCGGCACCCCAATGAGCCCGGAGGAGGCGGTGGCGCTCGCCGACTACATGGGGCAGCGCGAGAACGATTTCCAGCATGGGGTCTCGACTTACAAGCGTGAATGGGAAGCCGCGCGCCCGTTGCTGGAGGCAATCGAGCCCTTCCGCGCCACTCTCGAACAGTACCGCATCGACCCCAAGACCTGGATCACGAACTTGGGCAATGCCCATCACACGCTTGCCCTGGGCAATCCACGGCAGAAGCTCGAGATGCTGGCGAAGCTCTGCCAGGACTACCAGATTCCGCCGGCGGCGCTCTTCGATCAGGCCACCCAGCAGCGCTATCTCGGGGGCAATGGACAGGCTCAACCTCAACCACCGCCAGGGCCGCCCGCGCTCACGCGCGAGGAGGCCATGGCGCTGTGGGACCAACAATTCGCGAAACACGCGATGAATCAGGAAATCGAGCGTTTCAGCGCTCAGAAGGAGAAGTATCCGCATTACGAGCAACTCAGAGAAACCATGGCTCAAACCCTTGACGCGGGTCTCGCTGAGGATCTCCCAAGCGCCTACGAGGCGGCACTGCGGCATCCCCGACACTCGGACATCTGGAATGCGATCCAGGAACAGGAGCGCACCCGGGAAGCCGAGACGAAGGCGAAGGCCGAAGCTGAACGCCTCAGTAAGGCGAAGGGCAAAGCGGTGAGCGTGCGCTCGTCCACACCGAATGCACCCGCTGAAGAAAAGCCCAAGGGCCTGCGCTCCCAGCTGGAGTCGAATTTCGATGAAGTAGTGGGCGGCGGGCGGGTCTAGGACTTTTTAGAATAGGAGAGGTACATGCCATTTGCCAATACCTCAGTTTCCGACATCATCGCCACCACGATTCAACATCGCAGTGGCGAGCTCGCGGACAACGTGACGAACAACAACGCGCTGCTCCGCAAGCTGAAGGCCAAGGGCAACGTCCGTCCCTTCGGGGGCGGCAACGTGATCCTTGAGGAAATCATGTATTCCGAGGCGACGACGATCACAGCGAACTCGTACTCGGGATACGAAACCATCAACGTCGGGCAGAACAGCCCGATCAGCGCGGCGCAATTCTCGCTCACCCAGTATGCGGGATCGGTGACGATGAGCGGTCTGGAAATGCTCCAGAACTCCGGCAAGGAGCAGATCATCGATCTCATGGAAGGCCGCATGCGGGTCGCGGAGGCACAACTCGCGAACCGTATCGACTACGACGCCTACCTGGACGGCACCGGCAACGCCAGCAAGAACCTGACGGGTCTCTCTGCGGCAGTAGCGGATGCTCCCACCACCGGCACCTACGGCGGCATCAGCCGCACCACGTGGGCGTTCTGGCGTAATCAGTTCTATCGGGGCGTCACCGATGGAGGGGCGGCGGTGTCAGCCGCCAACATCCAGCAGTACATGACGACACTCGCTTTGCGATGCGTGCGCGGCAGCAACAAGCCCGATCTGTGGATTGGGGACGCGACTTACTTCGCGTTCTACGTCAACAGCCTGCAATCGATCCAGCGCA